>ENA-ORDA01000015-ORDA01000015.1-marine-metagenome-genome-assembly--contig:-NODE-15-length-158595-cov-7.511216_pt1 | contig 158595 bp, 210 predicted proteins | sample MGYA00237778_ERZ508506 | MGnify/ENA primary metagenome ERZ508506 (study PRJEB26177, sample SAMN06267891) | marine metagenome | isolation source: Monterey Bay, California, USA | place: Pacific...
TTAAGCAAAATATCACCAAATTAGATAAATTTAAAACCGCAGCAGTACCTTTATTTTGTCCTACGTGTAAGGGTATAATGAATAAACAACTAGACTCCCATTACTTTAAAGCCCATGGTATGTGTTTAAATTGCACTACTGAAAAAGAAACAAAATTAAAGTTAGAGGGTAAATGGGAAGATCATAAAACTCAAACCCACAATAAAGAAATAGATAAATTAATAGAAGAATACAAATCTTTTATCAAAGCCAAATCAGAACAATCTAACGATGGTTTTGTAACTGAATCAGGTGAAGTTGAAAGGTGGATAGGTAATGTAGACAAAGATAAATTAGAAAAAGAATTACAAGAAGGATTAGAATATTTAAATAATCTAAAAAAGTAATTTTTCTTAGGGATATTAATATTTATAACAAAATACACACATGGATAATTTCGATGCACATAGATGGTTTAAAAAACAATACCTAGCTGAGGATAAATCAGATGAAGATAAAGTAGTAGCTAAAGGAGATGGTATTGAAATCACTCAAAAACAAATGGAAAGACTTCAGAATGGTGAAGTAGTTCATTTATCTAATGGTAGTGTTCTTAGCTTTGTTAAAGAAGGTCATACTGAAGATAAAACTAGAGAAATAAATAGGGCAAGAATAGAAGCTGAATTAGAAAAAAATCCTAATTATAAAAAAGATAGTGAGACAGCAGAAAAAGTTAGGGCTATGTTGGCTAAAGAAAAACCATTAAAAGAAAATATGTCTCCAGGAGAAGCAGTTGTAGAATTAAATTATTATATGGATAAACTTCAAGAAATTTCAGGTGAAGTTAGTAGAATAATGGAACGATATTTCCCAGATGAATTTAATCAAGGAGATGCTTATAGTGCATTTGATTTTGGTTCAAGTAGAAATCCAAGGGATACTACATTTGAAGCTATTTTAGATGATTTAGCTTCTGTAGGAGATGATATGGAAGACGATGACTAATCTTCAAGAAAATAGAGTTGAAGGTATCCTAGAAGAACTTCTTTTTGAAAGAAAAAAGAAAAAACAACAAAAGGGTAAAAAACGTGCCCGTAAATCTGCCAAAAGAAAAAAGAAAAAATCCAAAGAAAAAAAACGTGACAGATGTTTACGAATCGCAGACCGTAAATATGATGAACCATCAGCATACAAATCAGGTGCAGTAGTTAGATGTAGAGATGGTAAAATTTGGAAAGATTTAAAAGAAATTACAGAAACATTACTAGAAGATGAATCATTAAATAAATGGTTCAAACGTAATAAAGGAACAGGATGGGTAGACTGTAACACTGGAAGAAAAGATCCTAAAACAGGAAAAAAGAAATATAAACCATGTGGGAGAAAAAAAGGAGAAAAAAGAGCCAAATACCCTGCATGTAAACCCACCCCATCAAAATGTAAAGCTTCAGGTAAAGGTAAAACATGGGGCAAAAAATCATAAAAATCCTAAAATAAACCGCACAGACAATAGATTTCCACATATTTATCAATATACTAAAAACCTAACAAAATGAATGAATTTGATTTAAGAAGTTTCCTTTACAGCAACCCGCTACTAGAAAGCGAAGCTAAATTAAAGGCAGCCAAAGAAAAGCTTGAAAAGCAAGAAGCTAAACTTGATAAAGTAGACATGAAAGATGAAGATGCTAAAGAAAAAGCAGCTCACCATAAAAAAGCTATTAAAAACGTATCTAAAGAAATAAAAGATTTAGAAAAAGATCTTGCATTTGATAAAAAAGCTGAAGCAAAAGAAGAAAAAGAAGCTAAAGCTGAAGCAAAAGCTAAGAAAAAGAAAAAATCTGTTAAAGAAGGTCTTACTAAAGAAGGTCTTAAAGACATGATCAGAGAAAGAATCACTTCTATTTTAAATGAAGAAGCAGAAATGTATGAAGAGGATTTAGATGAAGCTAAAGAAGTAGATGTTGATGTAGATGAAAAAGATGAAATTGATGTTGACATTAAAAAAGATGTTAAAATTGATGACGAATCAGAAGAAATGGACATTGAAGTAGATGCAGAAGTATCTGGACAATCAGCAGATGATTCAGGACTAGAAGGTTTACTTAAAAAAGCAAGAGAAATGGCTAGAGAGCAAGGTGATGATAAATTAGTAAGACAAATTAGTAATACTATTATCCAACACGAAAGAAGTATAGCTGCAGACGAAGAGGCTTAATCACCTAAATATTATTATAAACATTATTAAATTAAATTGTTATGGACTCAAATGAAATCTATCTAAAAATGGCCGAGTTATGGGCTGAAATGTCATTAGAACATTCAAAACCAAGTAAGGCAGCACATGGCCGAGCAAGAAGTGCAGCTACAAAGATAAAAAAGCTTATTGGTGAATACAAAAAAGCATCAGTAGCTGAAGATAAAAAATAAAACACAATGCAAAATTTTGATTTGCACAAATATCTAGGAAACAATCCTCTACTAGAAGATGAAAATTCTAATAGTGAGGATTTTCTTGACCTTTTATTTGAAGTTATAATTGAAAATTACTGTGAAGAAAATAATATTTTAAGGGAAAATTTAAATGAAAATTTCTTAAAAAAACTAAAATCTAAATTTTCAAAATTACCATCCAATATAAAGTCAAAAATTAAGTCTACCATTGGTGATGTAAAATCAAAAACTAAAGATGTTAAAGGGTTTTTTAAGGATATAACTTCAATTCCAAAAGATTTAGACCCTCAGAAACTTCTTAGAACTATTCAAATACTAAAAACTAAGAAGAACTTAAATGAAGAGGATTTAGGTGAATTTACCTCAACAGAACAAATTAAATCTTTAAAACCCGGTGATACCTTTACTTGGAAAGGAAAAAAAGTTGAAGACTTTACAGCTAATGATATGCCTGTATTTAATGATACTGCAAGGAAAGAAGATGGAATTTTAAAACCCAATGTAATATACGTAGTATCAACCCCTGATTCATTTGAAGATGGAAATGGAGACCTTGTAAGAACGCCAGGATTTATTGGTTCAAAAGAATATTTTGAAGAGGTAGAAAAATCTCCAGAGGGGATGTGGGCTCGTAAAATGTTTAAAAAATATCCCTGGACAGAAAAACTATTAAGAGTTCTTTTTGCTAGTATTGGTGTTGGAGGTGTTGCTTTAGGAGTTGCTGACATAGAAAAATTAGGTGGAGGTGACGAGAACGTATCAAAAGGTGGAGAAGCAGGCACAGCCCAAGACCCATATGCAGATTTTCTTGATACTGGAGATGGAAATGCTTTAACAGACACAGATGATGTTCAAACAGGAAATGTAAAAATTATTAGAACAGATGCTGCTAATTCAACTTCTGATAGTATAGTAGATCAAGTAGAACAAGCCTTAGATGATGCTAATGTAAATATTGGTGATACTAATTTAGATAATACTGATACTAATAGTGCAGCAGTTCAAACTTATGATGTAGGAGAATACCAACTTTCAGATGGAGAAAGTGGTGAAATTGTAAAAGATTTAGTTACAAAAACACTACAAGATTTAAATCAACAATTAGAAGATTTAAAGGGTAAAAATGTAACATCAATAGATTTAGACATTGATTTTGGAGGAACTGTATCAAATCAAGCTGATGGAGATAGTAACCAAGCTGATGATGGTAGTGATTTAATAGATGGAAGAATAAGTACAGCTGAAAAAATTAGTAAACAAGCAGGTGAACAAATTACAAAAATTGTTAAAAATGCATTAGGAGATGATGTAAAAGTTAATATTGATTACAATAAAGTAGATACACACAGCAGTGTTTCAAATCAAACAGTACAAGATGCTGTTGATAATATGGGAACTCAAAGTTCATTTGAAACTGTAAGTATAGGAGATATAGCAGCTAAAGATGTCCCCTCAACAGAAACACCTAATAATATTCCAAATTTAATATATAATTTTTTATACACTAGATATAAACCAGATGATGGAAAAAGATTAAAACCCAAAGATTCTCCTTCTTCAAAATCATCTACAACAACTACAACATCAAAACCATCAAAAGCTAATTTTAATAATGTAAATCGAAATAATCAAATTGCTACAATACTAGGACAAATTAATCCTAAATTAGACATTTATAATAAACTTGAAAATGAAGGTATTAAAAGTGAATTAGTAAGCGATTTAAAAGATATTAGAGATAATGAAGAAGCTTCTAAAGAACTAAAAGATTTAGCTATCTTAATTCTTTCTATTAGAAAAAATCCATCTATATTTTTAGACAAAATATCAAAAGCAACAGGTATTAAATTTGATACTAGAGCTAAAGCTAAAATGTTAGGTGGAGGTAAAAAAGGAAAATCCGCTGCTAAATTAGGATTAGCTGAAAGTATATTTACCTCAATTAAAGAAGGAGTAGTAGCAGATAGAATAGAACAAGCAATTAGTGATTCAGATATTGCAAGTAAAAGAGATGAAGTAATTGCTTTATTAGGTAGTATGTATAAATCTTCTACTCAAAAAGATGGTAAAAGATTAAGTATCCTTAACATAGATACTTTAAAACCTAATGAACTAGAAAAATTAAAAGGTTTAGGATTTTCAACTAAAGATAAAAGTGGTAGATACATTTTTATGGATAGTGAAGAAGAGGTTGGTTTAGAAAAGGGTAAAGAAAAAGGGGAAGAAGAAAATGGCATAGACACTTCTCAAGAGAAAAGAGTCAAGGCCTTTTTTAATAAAAAACCTAATTTAAAACGAAAACTTAAATTAATAGATAGAAATGTAGAAGTTGCCCCAGTTATAATAGCTTTATTTTTAGCACTCCCTGATAAGCTTAAGAAAAAAAGCATCATAGTAAGAATGGTGAACAAGATGCTTGGGGATGATAGGTTAAAAACCTTAGATGATAAAGAAGAAGTTAAAGAAGCAACTGAGAGAAAAGCAACTCAAGATGTTGTTAATGTTTTAGATATATTTGATGATTATGACCAATTAAAAGTATCTCTATCTCAACTATTACAACCGTCTCAAGTTATAGATGTATTTTTTGAAATATTCTTAAATGAAATGCCTGGAATAACTAGAGGGGAACTAGAATATGCTCTAAAACAAATAAAAATGGAGTTAAGTAATGTTAAAGGAGAAGATGCTAAAGCTATAGAAGCTGCTTTTAGTGGTTTAGGAATTACTCAAAAAGGAGAAAAGGAAAAAGAAATAGAAACTCCTATTTGGAATGCATCACAAGAAGTAAATTACACTTTAACTGAAGGTCTTACTGAAGATGAATCTAAAGCAGTATTAGACAAATATAAACAAAGATATGCAGCGGTATTAAAATCAAACCCAGATTTTATTAAAAAATACCCTAACCCTGATAAAGTGATATATGGTATGGCTATTAAAGAAATAACAAAACTTAGAGAAAAATTAGGTAAAAATGCAGATTTAGGTGATCATATAGAAGACTTCACGAATTCAGATGCACCACAATTCCAAGGTAAATCTGATAAAAAGAAAAAACAGATGGCTACAGCAGCATTCTTAAAGAAAGAAAAGCAAAAGCTAGATGAAATAGATGCTATGATGGAAGACGCTCAAGAAAAATCCGAAAAAAACTACTCAAATTACTTTAAAAAAATGGATAAAAACAGACTAAATGAACTCGTTAAAGCAGCTTTAATGGGTCCAATACCAGAAAAACAAGCATCAACAGACAAATACGATGACAACCCAGGATTAAAAGGTAAACAAAGTAAACTACCAGATGCACTTCAAAAGGGTATTTTGGGATTAGAAGAAGATAAAATAGATGAAACTGATATGTCAGATAGAATTATAGATAAAACTTTAAATAAAGTACAAGATGGTGAAAATTTACTCCATAAGTTAATTAAAAAACTAAAAACTCTTCCAAATACCTCAGCACAACAAATAATAAGTCAACTTAAACTTAAAATGACCCCTGCAGAAGTTGAAGCTTTAGAAGAGGGGTTAAGAGAAAGCTTTAAGTCATTATCTAAAGATTTAGATAAACAAAAAGGTGTTGATAAAGAATATGCTGGTAAAATTGCTGGTAAAATAGCTAATATTAAAAGAAAAGGTGGAGGTAAAGGTCCAACTGCTAAGCAAAAGAAAAGAATGGCAGAAACTATTCTTAAAGAACTTAGAAAATAATGACAAAACAAGAATTTAAAGAGCGAATTCAAGGCCTAGCCTTTGAAGTCATCAGAGACAGAAAAAAAGCTGAAATAGCATCTGTTGAATACGATGAGCTAACGAAATTTCCTGAGCTTAAAGAAATCATAATATCTTTACTAACAGCTGATTTTGATCCATTTTTATCCTCAATAGACTGGGTGGCACCTAGACCAACTACATTTAGAATTAACTTAAGAAACGATCAAAATTTTTATCTAATATGGATGGGTAGAAGTTGGATAGCACAAATAGAAGGCAAAAAATATTATTTACTAAATCTTCCTGAAGAAGAACGTGCAGTTGAAGCAATAGCTCGTATGTTACGATATGGAGCACCAGGTTCAGATGATGAAGCAGCAGCTGGTGTAGATGCAGGAACAAGCGATGATGTAGCTGTAGATGATACAACAGAGGTAGAAATAGATGATACAACCGATGTAGAAATAGATGTATAATGAATTCAATAGATAAGTTTTTAAAATTATATTCTTATAAATTTAATAAAGGATATCCTGACATGAATGATAAGCAGGATACCTTATTAATGAAAAATATACTAAAAGAAGAATTTAACATTCTACTAGAAAACCCAGAATTAGAAGATTTTTTTAATAAAACCAATTTATTTTCAGATTACGGCACTTTAGAAATTACCCCTAAAGGTATTAAATTTTCTGAAATACCACCTAAAGGTTCAATTTCTGATACTTTAAGAAATGAAGTTTATGCTTTAATTAAACAATTAGCTGATAACCCCGAAATAAAGGATTTAACAGATTATAAAAGAGGAGAAAAAGGTAAAGGTTCTAGTTTAGGTAGAGCAGAATTTAAATTTAAAGATAAACAATATTTACTTCCTATTAAAGGGACAGGTAAAGAAGATAGCACAAGCACAGATGTAAAAGAAGGACTAGTATCCATGTTTTATGCCTCAAATATAGATTCACCTTTTGATTCTGAAAATTTTGATTCTAGAATAGAACAACTTATAGAAAGTTTTCAAGAAGGAATACCGGGTGAAACTAATGATGTTAAAAAAGAAGTATTAGAATTTTTAGAAGGAGCTCAAAATACAACAAGATTCATTAAATTTTTAAATCAACCCTTATCTTCAGCTCTAGCTATAAAAGAAGTATACCCAAAACAAAAACTTATTAGGACAGGAGATTTTGATGAAATAAGAACCCAAGCAACTAAAATAACAGGTTATCCTGCTGATAAATGGTGTCCTGGAGATTTATATATAGAAATATCTTCTCCTGGTGACATACAAGCTATTGAAGGAGTTGAAACTTTAAATGATTTATTTAATGATTTTTGGGGAGAAGCTAAAAAACCTTTAGTTGCGGTTTCATTAAAACAAGAAGCTGCCCAAGGTGGTAAAGCTAAAGCAATGCTACAACAATATACTAAAGTTAAAAATGATTATAATCTTACTAAAGATGAAAAATCATACACAGCAGATCAATATAGAGAGGGTATTGAAGAACTAAGACCTAAGGTTCAAGCATTAATAAAAGGTAACGAAAACATTGAATATAACCTAACACCAGGAGATATTGAAGATGATCAAGCTAGGGGTAAATATGCTGCGTTAAAATCCATTGAATTTTTATTTAGGCAATTTTCAAACGACGAAGTTGATGATGCCGTAGTAGCATTAGCTGGTTTTGCTTTATCCTTAACAGGAGTTAATCCAACATTTTTTAAATTAACAGGCAAATCAAGTGGTGAACCTGCTAGTGTAGAAACATTTGAGAGAGGAGCTGCTGTAGAATTATTTAACATAGAGGGAGATTACGAACCTATTGAAATAATAGATACACCTACCTTTGGAGGGTTAAAACTTAAATTTATGTTATTAAAAGCAGGAGAAATACATACAGTACTTTTAAATGCTAGAAATAACGGCACAACTCAAGGCACTTTAGAAATTCAAAAAATAGAACAAGTAAGTAGTCAAGTTAATTGATATTTATACACATGACACGATTAAGATCCCTAATAAAAGAAATACTATCACAACCTAAAAAAAAGGACTGTAATTGTGGTTGTAACACTTGTGGCGACAAAGCGCCAATATTAACTGAAGGTAAATTCAAATCACTTATATCAGAAGGTTTACAGCACCACATCGATAAAAAGATTTCACTATTTGAATCTGTATACAGAATAGGATCCGAAAAACATTTAGAGCTTATAAGAGAAGCAAGGGCGCTTTGGATAAGAGGCATCATCGAAGTGAGTGATGATGATAAGGGGTTACTTGAAACACATTTAGGTCATTTTGGATTATACGAAGGCGTAGAAGTGCCCTTAGATTTACCTATGGTAAATGAAGAAAAAAAATACTTTGGGGTTTTTAAAAAAGGTGGTAGTATTGGACAGGGTAAAGATGAACCCTTACATAGTTTTGTTGATAAAGAAGAAGCAAAGCAAAAAGCAAAAAGACTTAGACAAACATTAACCCCAGGTGAAAAATCATATTATCGTATGGGGTATATTGTTAGACCAACTAATGTAGCACCTGAATCATTAAATGAAGAATTTAGCCCCACTGAGCAAAAAATGATAAAGCAAATTATAAGTTATAAAAAAAGGGGTTCTGATATGATTAATTTACCCTCTAAACCAAGAGAATTTTATTTCAAAAATAAAGAAGAAATAGATGCTTTAATAGAAAAGGAAAAATGGCCTAAAACACTTCCATCTAGATACCGTGATGAATATAGATTTGAGTTAGAAAAAGTTACACCAACTTACCAAGATAAACCAGGAAGAGCTAAATACCGAGTAATCGATATTGAAAGTGGAGAACTTAAAGGTACACCTGTATTTGGAACACCAGAATCTCTTATGGCTTTTGCTGATGATTTAATCAAACCCCAAGGTGGAACACAATCAACAAATTTAGGAGAATCACTAGAAGAAAGAATAAACACTATTCTAGAAGCCAAAAAGAAAAAGAAAAAAGAAAAAAAAGACCCACCACTAAACAAACCAAAACGAGGCGGCTCAAAAGCATATTACGTATATGTCAGAGACCCAAAGACTAAAAAAATCAAAAAAGTATCATTTGGTTCAGGTGGTTTAAGAGCTAAAATTAAAAACAAAGAAGCTAGAAACTCATTCGCAGCACGTCACAACTGCAAGAACAAAAAAGACAGAACAATGGCTGGATACTGGTCATGTAATCTACCCAGATACGCTGACCAATTAGGTTTAGGTTCTAAAATGAACACATTTTGGTAAAAGATAATCCTTATATTGATACAAACAATACAAGAACATTTTCCAAAGACGTAGATGCAATGTCTTTAATATGGCACACAGACCAAGAAGACAGAACAGTAACAGTATTAGAAGGCAATGGATGGCAATTCCAGCGAGACAATGAACTACCTTTGGTATTAACAGAGGGAGTTCGTATATTTATACCCAAGGGTGAAATCCACAGGATTATAAAAGGCTCTACGGATTTAAAACTAAAAATAGAAAAATGGACAATTTTGATTTAAGAAAATATTTAGCTGAAGGTAGGCTATTAAAAAAACAAATAATGGTTGACCCTATTATTATGTTTGGGGGTAATGACTATATTAAAGATGTACTTACATCACCTGACGATTTTGGGTTTAATAAAGATGATGCAGAATGGGTTAAAAATAATATTTTAACTGCTCCTAAAAGGGTGTCTATCCAAGATTATATGGATTTAGACGATAAATGGGTAAAACAAGCACAAATCGATACATCTGGTGGAGGTGCTCTTGACCATGTAGTAGATGGTCTTAAAATTCATGTTAAACAAGAGTTAATAACACCTGAACAAGAAAAAGAAGCTATGAAAGTAGTAGGTTTATCTGAAGGTAAGCTATTAAAAGAAGAAATAATGGTAGATACTACTGTAATGGTAGATCCAAATAATACCCTTATGTCTAATGCTTCAGATGAAGAAATAGATTATATAAAGGATAACATCACTAGTGTTCCTAAAATGCCAGTTGAAGATTTTATAGACATATATGATAAATACCTTGATAGATTCTATGATGGAGCTGATCCACTAGATTTACAAATCAAAGCTTTACAAATTCATATTGATAAAGGTGCTTTAACTAGAGAAGAAGCAATTGAAGCTCTTGCAATGTTACAAGGGCAAGATGTAGAAGAATTTGAGGATGAGTTTTTAGATGTTCAGGATATTTTAGATAATAATATAAGAGACTACTGGTCAGAATGGGCAGCAGGAGAAGTTGAAGTAGGAAATGATGGTATAATTGATGCTGGTGGTGTTGATGCTGATTTTGAAAAAGTATCCGATGAAGCTATGGGTGTATTTGAAGATTATGTTAAGGCAGTTAAAGCTTTGAAGGCTAATTCAAAAGAATTAAGAAATGATATTGCTGGAGCAGTATCAACTATACGTTATGATGGTGGTGATTTTGAAGATTATGAATTTGATGTTTTAACAGCAAAAGACTTTGCCACAATACAAGATATAATATAAAAACAAAATGAATAATTTCGATTTAAGAAAATATCTAACAGAAGGTAAATTACACGAGGAGAACCAATCCCCTAAATTTAAAATAGATGATTTTGTTCAACCTATTGAAGGAGCAACTTACTATTTCTTAGATAGACCTAGAGGAACCATCTCAGGTAAATATGTGGGTCAAATTGAGGATGTTTTTATTAATAAACCTGAAAATTTAGAAACAAAAGACGGTGAATATCTTTACCACGTTGAAAAATTAAATTATAGAGGTAAAATGAAATCATCCTACGCTTTTAAAGAATCAGACTTAGAATCAATATCTGACCCAACTGAATACATAAAAAGTTTAACACCATATAAAAGAAGAAACTAAAATGAATAATTTTAATTTAAGAAAATATTTAGCTGAAGGTAGGCTATTAAAAGAAACATTTGTAAAACTTTCTGATGAACAAAAAAAGAAAGTAAAAGATGCTGCTAAAAGAGGAGAGGCTTTTGAAGATGTAATTGATTCTGATTTTGGGGGTGATGACAAGTATCTCCAATCTGTTAAGGCTTTAATGGATAAATTAGCTGAAGGTAAGCTATTAAAAGAAGACAAAGGTATAAACTACCTTAAGAAAGCATTTAAAATATATCTTGAAGGTGGTGATGATTTTAACAAAGAAGTTGGTGAAACAGAAACTGTAAAGTTTGAAAATGATGAATCCCTTATTGATGAAGAAGAATTTAAAGTTGCTCTTCAATCACTTCCTACCACAGTAAAAGTTGATGCATATAATGTTAATTTTAAAAAAGATGGGAATGACATTAAAGGTACATTTAAAATAACAGAAGGTAAGCTATTAAAAGAAAATGCACCTGGATACTCCACTAGAAAACAAGGTGAAGCTCTACCAACTCTAGAAAGTGTTAAAACAGCTTACGAAGCTAAAAATAATATTAAAGAAGGAGTAGATATAGATCAAATGAAGATTGCTATAGATGAGATAGCTTCATATTTAGAGGATATAAATAAAGAAAAAGAAGTAATGAGTAATGTACTAGATAGACATAATTCTGATCCATTTTTAAATATGGGAGAAGTTTATGCTTACTTAGATGGTTTATTACAAAAATATTAAATAAAAATAGAAAAATGCAAAACTTAAACGAAGGTAAAAAAGGAAAGCCAAACTACATGGCTGAACTAGCTGAAATAGATACTCAATCAGCTATCGTAGCAATGGAAGCCAAAATCAGCAAGCTAGAAGAAATGGCTAAAGCTAAAGAAACTAGATTAGAAATGGTCAGCGAAGATGAAAATCTATCTGAACTTATCTCAAAATCAGCAGTTAAAGAAATGCAAAAAGAGATAAAAGAAATCAGAAAAATGCAGGAAAAGCTTAAAAAAGTCTACGAAAAGAAAAATGGTAAAAAACCAGTCGAAGTAGTAGATGAAGAAGAAAAAATGGATGAAACTTACAGTGCATCTACATATGAAGAAGATGATTCAGTAAGCGAAGGTGGATATGATTCAACTTATGAAGAAGATGACGTTAAAGAAGAAACAAACGAAGAAGTAAACAGATGGCAAAAGCTAGCAGGAATTTCGGTACAGGAAAATAAAATATTAAAAGAAGAAAAATATAGTGGTGCTATCATAAGAAAAGGAACAAGCGATAAAGCCAAAGAAGATACTAAAATAGTAAGACAAGCTTTAAAAAAGGCAGGTATTAAATTCACCCCTAGAAAAGAATTTGGGATGGATTTTAAAGATGCAGATTTAGCTCAAATAAAAAAAGTAATAGCAGATGCAAAAGTTGGTGAGTTTATTATATCCCATGACTAAGATAAATCTAAAAAACATACAGACTGATTCATAACCAGTCGCTTTAAAAAAATAATTAGACAGTTGTGGCGTCTCCCTTGGAGATGCCACTCTTTTTTCGTATATTAACCCAAAAAACTCAAATATAAATGGAGAAAACAGTAATGGTAGGAGCAGGAGTAGCAAACATAAACGCAGCTACTAAGCTTATAGACAATGGATATGAAGGTAAAATAACAATCATAGACATGGGTAAAGACCCACACAACAGATTACCTGAAGAAGTAATGACAGGAATGCTAGGTGCAGGAGGATGGTCAGATGGTAAATTAACATACCACACATCAATAGGAGGTCAATTATCAAAATATTGTGGAGATAAAAAAGCAATGGAATTAATGGATCAGGTTATAGAAAATTTTAAACGTTTTCACCCTAAACCAGAAGCAGTACAATGTTCAGATCCTCAAGAAGAACCAGAATTTATCAAACCATACTTTGGTTTAAGATTATTTCCTGTATGGCACGTTGGTACAGATTATTTACATGAAATAGGTAAAAACTGGTATCAATATTTAGTTGATAATGGAGTAGAATTTATTTGGGAAACTAAAGTACATGCAATTGATTTTGTAAATCAAAGAGTATTAGCAAAGTACCTTACTAAAGAAAACCATGAGTTAGAAGAAAGATATGACCGTTTAATTTTTGGTGTAGGTAAATCAGGAATTGACTTTGGTAAAAAATTAGCTGAAGAATATAAACTACCAACTGAACCTAAATCAGTACAAATAGGAGTTAGATTTGAAGCACCACAAAAACACTTCCAAAAATTAATAGACATATCATACGATTTCAAATTATATAGAAAATATGATAGTAAAGGTGTTTCATTAAGGTCATTTTGTACAAATAATAATGCAGCTTATGTAGCAGCAGAACACACATATGGAGATTATAGTTACAATGGTCATGCTAAAAAAGACGAAGCATATCGTAATGATATGACTAATTTTGGTATACTAATGGAAATTAAAAATATAGATAAACCATTTGATTGGTCTAGAGAGGCAGTTAAAAAACTACAAGTAGATGGAAAAGGTACATTTTACTCTCCATCACACAGAGTACCATCTAAAACATCAGAAGGTGATTATGTTAAAACTCATGTAGTAGATAGTACAGATTCACTATATAAAGCATTAGGTGAATATGCTTTTTACATAGAAGATTTTATAGAAGACATGACTCAAGTATTTCCAACATTAGGAGATGATTGGGGAATATACATGCCTGAAGTAAAATATCTATCACCTGAACCATTAGTAGATTATGATGATTTAAGTTTAGAAGATTACCCAAACATACACTTTGTAGGCGATGCTTTAAGTGCAAGAGGTATAACAGTATCAGGAGCACAAGGAATATATGTTGCAGAAAGTATATTAGAAGAAACAGAAGACCCATACCCAGAATTTTTCGAAAGTGCTTTGTCTATTTAAAAAATCTTTCGTATATTACATTAAAACAATATTATGGCAAAAGCAGAAAAAATTTATGAGTATAAGAAGATGAGAGTAGAAAATGCTATTCATCATTTATTTAGAGAACAAGGCAATATAAATTGGAAACATCACAATCCAGATGGACCAGCAATAGGACCAGTAAATGAAGGTGATAGAAGTGTTACTAAAAAATACTACCTATACGGCATTGAAAAAACTAAAGATGAGTTTAATGAATATAACCAAGAAAAAGAAGGTTTACCTTGGTACAAGAACCCATCAATGAAAGCAGTAGCAAGATTTTAATATGAAAATAGGTTTTTGTGGTACAATGAGTGTAGGTAAAACTACACTAGTCAAAGCGTTAAAAGACTTACCTGAATTTAAAGACTACACATTTAGAGTAGAACGCTCCAAACACTTAATGTCAATGGGTATTCCATTAAATACAGATTCGACATTAAAGGGACAAACAGTATTTTTATCTGAACGAGCAGCTGAGTTAATGCAAGAAAATATTATAACAGACAGAACTATTCTAGATGTTATGGCATTCGCCCAATGTTCTGATTCAATGAACTATCTAGAAAAAGATAAATTCATACATTTAGCATATTGCATGTTACACGAATACGATTACATATTTTACGTTTCGCCTGAAGGAGTAGAAATAGAAGACAACGGGGTTAGAACAACAGATGCTAAATACAGAACTACCATTGACGAAACCATAAAATACTTTACAAACAAATATGGTACTAGGATTAAAAATCTAATTGAAATCAAAGGCAGCACGGAAGAACGTATCAAAGTTATACAAGAGACACTTTCTCCACAATATGTATAACAAATATTCTAGCATGAAAAAATCACAACTTAAAGAAGCAATCAAAGTAGAAATTAAATCTGTATTAACCGAAAATAAAGGAGAAGAAGATTATCATCGTTTAAATGATAATGAGCAGGATGTAGCTATATTAAATAATATGACTAAAAAATATGGTAAAGATGTTGTTTTATACTGGTTAACAGGTGGGAATTATGGAAGTTTAGATGAACAAAGTAACAATCCTAATTTTGATAAAAAAGTAGCAAGTTTTGCTAAAAAAATCAATAATGAAATGGATTATCCTGGTGGAGTACTAGAAGCCATGAAACAAATCAAAAACCGATTAGAAAGAATAATCAGTAAAGTAGAAGGTGCTAAACGTGGAGGTGCAGAAGAAGAACCACTTATGAAAATGATTGGTTTAAGTGAAGGTAAAAGAGGAGTTGTTGTTGATCCTGATGAGATAATGGGGCATATCAATCAGTATGAAAATGGTAATATTGATGGAGATGATTTAGCTCAAGCTATAGAAGAAATTTTAGTAGCTATGATGAACACTCCTTTAAACGAAGCTAAAAGTGCGGCTGATGTAGATAAGGAAGTAAAAGACTTAGAAAGTAAAATGAAAGATAAAGCTAACGATTTTAAAGCTGCAGAGGGTAAAGCTAAAGATAAAATTAAAGATGAATTAAAGGACATGACAACTAAAAGAAATGACCTTAAGAAAAAAGTAGAGGATCTTAAAAAGAAAGAAGATAAAGAAATTGCTGATAAAGGCAGAGATCAAGAATTAGATGCATAATTTTGAAAAGTCTATTTAAAAACTTTCAATCCCTAATCATAATAGGGCTAATAATAGTTATATTTTTACTTAGAGAATGCAAAGGGGAGAGCAAAGGTGCTCCAATAGAACCTGTCACAATAGTAAAGATAGAAACTAAATACGATACTATTGTTGAAACCATAGAAACATATATTCCAGAATACAGAACCAAAGTAAAATGGAAAACAGTACACGATACAATAGAGGTACATGATACCATCCCAACAGACACAGCATCTATTTTAAAAGACTATTTTGAAACCTATGCATACACAGATACACTAAAAACAGATAGTGTTACATTTGTTATAAACGATACAATATCTCAAAACAGAATATTATCTAGGGGCATAAATTACAGTTTAGTATATCCTACTAAAATAATCTCAACAGAACGTGAGGTTAACAAAAGAGAGTTGTATATTGGCTTCGGCTTAGGAGGTGATAAACAACAACTAAGCTATGTAGGTAGTGAATTAATGCTACGAAATAAAAAAGAACGAATATATGGGGTAGGATTAGGTATAAACAACAATTTTGAACCTATATTAACATTCAAAATGAGTTGGAAAATAAAATTTCCACAAAAACCTAAACTTAACATACCCATAGAATCTCTTCTATGAGTGATATAAAAAAAGTAATAAGACAAGAATATCTAAAATGTGCTAGTGACCCCATACATTTTATGAAAAAATACTGTTTTATACAGCATCCTCAAAGAGGTAGAATACAATTTTCACTATACCCATTTCAAGAAAAAGTACTATCCTTATTTCAAGACAATCCTTATTCCATTATCCTAAAATCTAGACAGTTAGGTATATCTACCCTAACAGCAGGTTTTTCATTATGGATGATGATATTCAACCAAGATAAAAACATACTCTGTATAGCAACAAAACAAGACACAGCCAAAAACATGGTTACAAAGGTTAAATTCATGTATGAAAATTTACCTTCATGGCTTAAGATAAACGCAGATGAAAATAACAAGTTAACATTACGATTAACAAACGGTTCTCAAATTAAAGCAACTTCAGCAGCATCAGATGCAGGTAGATCAGAAGCAGTATCTTTACTATTAATAGATGAGGCGGCATTTATTGAAAATATAGGTGAAATATGGGCTTCAGCACAACAAACACTAGCAACTGGAGGAGGTTGTATAGCCTTAAGCACTCCCTATGGCACTGGAAATTGGTTTCATCAAACATGGGTTAGAGCAGAAGAAAAGGCAAATGATTTTTTACCAATACGATTACCATGGTTCGTTCATCCAGAAAGAGATCAATCATGGAGAGACAGACAAGATGAATTACTAGGTGATCCTAGAATGGCAGCACAAGAATGTGATTGTGATTTTTCAACATCAGGTGATGTTGTATTTTACCCTGAATATATAGAATTTTATGAAAAAACTTACATTAAAGATCCTCTTGAACGTCGTGGCGCTGACAGAAATTTATGGGTATGGGAGCCTTGTGATTATTCGAGAACATATATGGTTGTGGCTGACGTTGCTAGAGGAGACGGAAAAGACTACTCAGCATTCCACATCATAGACATTGAAAATAATACTCAAGTAGCAGAATATAAAGGACAATTAGGCACAAAAGAATTTGGAAATTTATTAGTAGGTATAGCTACAGAATATAATGAAGCACTATTAGTAGTAGAAAACGCAAGTATAGGTTGGGCTACAATCCAAACAATAATAGATAGAGGATATTCTAACCTCTACTACTCACCTAAGAGTGGAGAAGTAAGAGCTGATTCGTATTTTGACCAATATATGGATACATCAAGAATGGTAGCAGGTTTTACAAATTCATCTAGAGTTAGACCTATGTTAATAGGTAAATTTCAAGAGTATTTAGGTGATAAAGGTGTAACCATACAAAGTAAAAGATTAATAGAAGAGATGAAAACTTTTATTTGGAAAAATGGTAGACCAGAGGCACAACAGGGCTACAATGACGATTTAGTAATGTCATTTGGTATAGCAATGTATATGAGAGACACAGCATTTAAATTTAAATCTCAAGGAATAGATTTAGCAAAAAGTATGTTAAAAAACATATCATCAAACAAAACAAGTTATTCAGGAGTTTATAATCCTGTAACAGATAAAAACCCATGGAAAATAGACAACCCCTATTCTAAAGGAGAAGAGGACATTCGTTGGCTTTTATAATATTTATACGATATACACACAATGGCAGATACTAGATTATTTTCAAGACTTAAAAGATTATTCGCAACAGACGTAGTAATCAGAAATGAAGGCGGTAACCAACTTAAGGTTATGGATGTTAATAAAATCCAACAATCTGGAGAAGTTGAAACAAATTCATTAGTAGATAGATTTAACAGAGTATACTCTACATCACCTACATCACTATATGGTTATCAAAACAACTTTAACTATCAAACACTAAGACCACAACTATACTCAGAATATGATGCTATGGATACAGATGCTATTATAGCTTCTGCTTTAGATATTATAGCAGATGAATCTACACTTAAAAATGATATGGGTGAAGTATTACAAATCAGAAGTTCTGATGAAAATATTCAAAAAATACTATACAACTTATTTTATGATGTATTAAATGTAGAATTTAATCTATGGCCATGGATTAGAAATATGTGTAAATATGGAGATTTTTTCCTTAAACTAGAAATAGCAGAAAAGTATGGTGTGTATAATGTTATACCTTATAACGCATTTCACATTGAAAGATTAGAGGGACAAGACGAAGATAACCCAATGGATATAAAATATGCCTTTAGTCCTGATGGTGTATCAGCTGGAGGTTATGGATATTATAACGTCCCAGGAAATAATGATGTTCAAGGTAATCAAATATTATTTGATAATTATGAAATGGCTCATTTTAGATTACTTACAGATACTAACTTCTTACCTTATGGCAGATCTTATATAGAACCAGCACGTAAACTGTTTAAACAATACACACTAATGGAAGACGCGATGCTTATACATCGTATAGTAAGAGCGCCAGAAAAGCGAATATTTTACATCAATGTAGGAAACATTCCACCTGCAGAAGTAGAAAACTTTATGCAAAAGACTATTTCAAAAATGAAAAGAACTCCTCACATAGACCAAGAAACAGGAGAATACAATTTGAAATACAATATGCAAAACATGCTTGAAGATTTCTACATTCCAATTAGAGGTAATGATACAGCAACTAAAATAGATACTACACCAGGATTACAATATGATGGTATAGCCGATGTAGAATATTTAAGAGAAAAACTATTTGCAGCCCTTAAAGTGCCTAAAGCATTCATGGGTTATGATGAAAACACAGATGGTAAAGCTACATTAGCAGCACAAGATATCAGATTTGCTAGAACAATAGAAAGAATACAAAGAATAATAGTATCTGAATTACAAAAAATAGCATTAGTACATTTATATACTCAAGGTTACACTGATGAAAGTTTAGCTAACTTTGAATTATCAATGACTACACCATCAATCATATACGATCAAGAAAGAGTAGCATTGATGACTGAAAAAATGACATTAGCTCAATCAATGATTGATAGTAAAATTATTCCTACAGATTGGATTTATGAAAACATATTCCACTTCAGCCAAGATGAATTTGATGAATATAGAGATTTAGTTCAACAAGATGCTAAACGTTCATTTAGATTAGCTCAAATAGAGGCAGAAGGTAATGACCCATTAGAAACAGGTAAATCTTATGGCACACCACATGATTTAGCATCACTCTATGGTTTAGGTAGAAACCAATCAGATCCTGGTAATGTACCAGATGGATATAATGAAAAAACACCATTAGGAAGACCTAAAGAAAAGCTTACAAATAGGGGTAAACAAGAAAACAATTTTGGAAAAGACCCAATAGGCAGAGAAGCTGCAAAAGGAGGTAATGATACTGAATCTAGTAGATTAAGACCAAAGTTTAAAGGTGGTTCTCCATTAGCAATGGAACATAAAAACATGCTTAAAAAAGTTCCTGGACCACAAAGAACTGGAAAACAACTTGTATTCGAACAAGAGAAAAAAGGAAATAATCTATTAGATGAAAATCAATTGAAATAATAGAATATTTTTATATATTTATAAATAAACCAAATTACACGGAATGAACATTAAACATTCAAAGTACAAAAATTCTGGTATTCTTTTTGAATTATTAGTAAGACAAATCACTGCTGATACTTTAGACGGCATTGACTCACCAGCTAGAAAAATTTTAAAAGAATATTTTGTTAAAACAGAATTAGGCAGAGAATACAAGTTATACGAACAATTATCTAAACACACTAGTGTTACAGAAGCAAAAGCCAATCTAATATTAAATTCATTATTAGAAACGTCTTTAAATTTAAATAGAAGTGCTTTAAAAAGACAAAAATATAATTTAATCAGTGAAATTAAAAAACATTACGATTTAACTAAATTTTTCAAACATAAGCTTCCAAACTATAAAACACAAGCAGCTCTTTACATGCTAACTGAAATCAAAGCAAATAAAGAATTTTCTAATCCTGAATTAGAAATAAACAATAAGATTACTATTTTAGAGCATCTATCTGAAAAATCAATAGTAAAAGAAACTAAAGAAACAGTTATAGATGAGTTTCAAACCTATGATAAGGATTTAAGAATACTAACATACAGAGTATTACTTGAAAAGTTTAATAGTAAATATGATACATTACTAGAAGAACAAAAAGAAATACTTAAAGAACTTATCACATCAATAGACAACACTCCTAGATTAAGAGAATTTCACAATACTAAAGTAAACGAAATTAAAGAATCACTAACTGAACTAGGCAATGCTGTTACAGATAAAGTTACTAAAATCAAAGTTACAGAAGTAATTAAAATTCTTCCTACAATAGATAAAACATCTAAAGTTAAAGATGACGATTTAACTAACTTATTACAATATTACGATTTAATACAAGAATTAAAGGATGTACAGGTTCAAGCTTAAAGAAATAGAAGTAGGTGATACTGAAATTAGAGGAGGTAAAAAATCAACTGTTTCCGCTATAGATGATGCTACAGGCAGAATCGAATGGGACATAGTAGATGCAGCTGACTTTTCATCAGTATACAAAGCACTATCAAAAGCAAACGATTTTTTAAGTACATTAGAAAAAGAAGGTAAAGCTAAAGACGATGTAGTAATAGACGGATTTGCAGAAGACATAGCCAAATTATTCAATGCATTCAGAACACACGTTAGAAAAAACTATCCTAAAGAATATGAGCGTGTATCAAGATTAAAAGAAAATGTAGTTTTTGATAATGAATCACCATCTTTAAAAGCTAAAATTGCGGCAGATAATTTTATGAAAATGTATCGTTCAGAATTTAGAAGAGTTTTTAGTAATTTTGGTAAAGAAGCAGAAGCTGAATTTAAAAAAATTGTAAAATTAAAAATATGCCAATTACAAGAATCAGTTAATGAAGGTCATGGTTTAGATCAAGGTGATTTAGATTATTTACAATTTATAGCTGATAAAAACCCAGACGATACTAAATTAGAAAAAATTATTAAATTTTTATCAGACTCAAATATACTAGTAGATAAAACAAAAGATTTATCTAAAGGTAAAGAAGTTGAAGAACAATCTTCTACAGCCCAAGGTGGAGCATCATTTACCCCAGGAGAAGGAGCACAATATGCAACACCCTTTGCATTTAGAAAGAAAGGTAAAAAAGGACCTAGTATTTATTACTATAAATTAGGATATAAGCCTGTACCTAAAAAAATAAAAGGAGCAGGAACCATAGTAAAACAACTATTTGAGTATAATGATTTCCAAGAGGGAAGAATTAAAAATTTTGACGTTATTGAAGACAAAATAAATTCAATTCTCCCAATGGTATCAAATGCAAAAAATAAAACAGCAGAATATTATAATGAAAATCCGGGTTCATATAATGTAAATTACCCGACAGATGCAATATTAAAAGAATTAGACGATATTATAGACCAATTAAAACAAGCAAATGAAGACCTTAGCAAATCAGTATAAATTAATTAAAAAAGGTAAAGGACATAAAGGTGTCTTTTTAAAAGAGGCAAAGGCCAAATACCCTAGCCTTATAACCAATGCTTCTACATTTAATGAAGCATCTACTATTCTTAAACAAAAAGGAATTATCTCAGAAAACTATGTAGATTTAAGACCTATTAATAATCCTTTAGAAAGAAAAAAAGAAGGATATGAGACGGCATTTGCAAATTTTCTAGCTGAAGCAGAAGCAAAAGCTGAAGAAAAAAAGGTATCTAAAGAAGTAGAAGAAGATGCTGCTAAAAATTATGATTATAAAGATGAAAAAGATCCAAATAACATGATTTTTGGTCAAATTCAAATGGGATACTATTTTGAAATGAAGCAAGAAAAAAATGCTGACAAAACAATCGATGAGATTAAAGATATTGTGTTTAAAAACCTAGCTAAAGACCCGATTTACTACACTAAAAACGGGCAATTTGGTGTTGAAGTAGGATACACAGATGAAGCACCTAGTTTAGGCGAACCAGAAGAACCAAAAGGTGAATACAAATCATCAGGATATGGTAAACTAAAAGAAAATAAAGAACCAGTTAATGAAATAGCAATAGCAGGTGGTTTAGTAACAGGTGGAGGATTTACATCAGCTAACTATATGGATTTTTATAGTTTAAATGAAGTAAACCCTGGCGACGACTTGATAGCTTTAGGTAATGAGATGAATGATACCTTAAGTAAATTAGAATTAGGAGAAGATGAAGAGTTAGTAGGTGAGGATGAAATAAAAGAAAACTTTGAAAACGAAATGGCTGATGCATTAGCAACACAAGCAGAAGAAATTCTTAGAGACGCAGAAGCAAGAGGAGAAGATTTAAATATAGATAAAGTATTAGACATGGTAATGGGTGATATGAGAGGCTTATTAAAACAACACCTTGAAATATTTGTAAATGATTTAATGTAATATGAAACAAGTACTTATAGAAACACAGCTATTCAAACCATCCAAAGGTTTACTATCAGAAGGTAAAATGTCTGAAAGAGGTAATCCTCTAGTAGAAGGTATACTAGCAACTTGTGAAGTTGAAAACGGTAATGGTAGATTCTACTCTAAAGACCTATGGGAAAGAGAAATAGATAAGTACATGCAACTAGTTGAAGAAAACAGAGCAACAGGAGAATTAGACCACCCTGAATCTCAAGTAATCAACCTAAAAAACGTTTCACACAACATCAAAGACATAAACTGGGATGGTAAAAACATCATGGGTACAATAGAACTACTACCTACACCATCAGGAAACATTTTAAAAGCACTAATAGACAGTGGTATCACAGTAGGTGTATCATCCAGAGGAATGGGTTCACTAGAACAAAAAGGTGAGCTAATGGAAGTACAAGACGATTTTGAATTACTATGTTGGGATTTTGTTTCAACACCATCCAATCCAGGTTCATTCATGACACTAAAAGAAGGTAAAGAAAATAACATTAACCAATATGCAAAAGCAAACAGCATAGTAACAGAAATACTATGTGCAAACGGTAATTGCCCAATATTTTAAAAAATGAACGATTTCGATTTAATAAAATATTTAGCTGAAAACAAGCTTATAAAAGAAGAATTAACTTGGTTTATTGATGATGAAAACACAGATGTACGTTATGAAAATGATGCATATTTAAAAGAAGTAGGGGATAAAATAAAAGAACTCCACCCTGATATATCCAGTGAAGATTTAAATAAAATAATAATCATGACTGGAGAACAATACTCTAGAGAAGAAGACTTTCACGGTGATAGTATTCCTTCAAATAATTTTGTTGAAGCAGCAGTAGAAATATACCAAACGGATGTCTTGGGTAGTGATGGTAAGGATGATGAGGATTTTGATGAATGGGCTCCAGAGAATCTTGATGGTGATTTTCCAAAAGATAGTATGTTTGCAGGTTGGACACAGGCACAATATGATGCTTACCAAGAAGACCCCTATGTATATTTAAAAGATAAAACTAATCCAAGACTAAAATAAAAAAATGGAAAATTTTGATTTAAGAAAATATTTAGCTGAAGGTAGGCTATTAAAAGAAACATTTGTAGAATTTTCTGATGAACAAATTAATAAAGTATTAGATGCTGCTAAAAGAGGAGAGGCTCCTGAAGATGTAATTGATTCTGATTTTGGGGGTGATGACAAGTATCTCCAATCTGTTAAGGCTTTAATGGATATAAACAACTTCCCAGAACTAGAAGATGAATTTGAAGATACAATGGATGCTATGATAGTAGAACCTGAAGTATATCTTCAAGATATTATAGATGCATCTGCTGAAGAAATTGTAAGTGATTCTTATCTCGAGATAATGAAGGGTGTAGGAGAAAGATATAGTGCTCAAGTAGCAGTTATAAAAGCTAAAGCATGGGCTAAAAATAAATTATCTGATTTAAAGAACAAAACAGAAAATATTCAAGATAAAGATTTACTAGCATCTCAAGCTATTGATATATTAAATGAATTTATATTTAAGGGTTTTGCTTTAAAAAGTTTAGATTTAAAACAATATTTAAAGGAATCAAAGGATAGTCTAAAAATAATCCCACCAAATGATGATGTATACAGCATAATACAAGGTATTGCTGATGGTTTAAACCCATACACAGGTGAAGAATTTGACTACACAGTAGATGAAATGCAGTCTGAATTAGAAAGACTTATAGCTTAAAATTAAAAATAAAAAAATGGATAATTTCGATTTAAGAAAATATTTAGCTGAAGGTAGGCTATTAAAAGAAGAATTCGTTAAAGGGACACCTCAATATTATGTTAAATACACAACTCAAGATGGTGAAGAAGTTAAATCCGAGCTTATGTCTAAAAGAGAAGCAATTTATAAAGAAAGAGATTTAGTTGATAGTGGTGTTAAAAAATCCTCAGTTCATAAAATTCAAAAGAATATGGACTTAAATGGAAAAGAATATGAAATTGAATATGAATTAGATAAAGACATTGAGTATAGAACAGATGAAGAAGGTAAACCCATTATGGAAAATATTCAAGATGAAAACAAGCTTTTAAAAGAAGAACTAACTTACCAATTTAGTGAATACGATTTTGATATAACTAAAGAACCTGGATACCAAGAAGAGATTATAAAAAAAATTAAATCAATTTATCCTAATATAGAAAATGACATAATGATGAGAATGATTAGAGACTCTGAAGATTATTATTATAGTAAAGCTCGTTCTGAAAATAAATTAGGAAGGGATTATGAACTAGTAGGTTCGGACGAGTTTGCGGATAGTATAATAATGAGTTATAAAGATCAATATTTAGAAGAAAACAAGCTTATAAAAGAATACCTAGATCTTGAAATAGATGAAGATGAAGGTCAAGTAACAATAACTTCTTCTTCGGGTGAATATAGTGGATTTATAGAAGACGATAACACAGTAGATTTTTCAGTATATGGGTATCAAAAAGAAAGAGAAGATTGGGGAGATGATTTTGATGAATATAACTGGAAAAACATTTTAGGGAAAAAACATGCATTTGTAAAAATTTTTAAGCAACTACCAGAAACTAAAGTTGAAGCAGCAGGTGATTATGTTATGATTACAGTAGACTTAGAAGACCTTAAAGCAATATCTGAAAAAAACAGCGACCTTTACTCCTCCTAATATACGTATAACCGTAAAATATGCTATCTCTATAGCATTGACATAATATAATATCAATTACGTTTCATAATAAACGTATTTCCCAAACAATTAAATTTTAGGATAATGGCAAAAAGAGACATTCTCAAAGAAGCTATCGCTGACGCCAAAACCGTAAAAGAAACCGCTATCGCAAATGCTAAGGCAGCACTTGAAGAATCTTTTACTCCTCGACTAAAAGAAATGCTAGCTACAAAGTTAGAAGAAATGGAATTAGACGAAGAGGCAGAAGTAGATGAAATGCTAGACCCAAACCATGACATGAGAAAACCTGCAGAAGATGAATATGCTCCTGCAAAAGACACAGTCATGAGAAAAAGAAGGATGGAAGAAGATTTAGATGAAGAAATTGATCTAGATGAAATCTTAGCAGAAATCGAATTAGACGAAGAAGATAAGGATGAAATCAAAGAAGATGAAGCCACTGACAAAGAGGAAGAAGGCTACATTGACGGAGAAGAAGATGCTGACGAAGACAAGGACGAAGAAGAACTCGACTTGGATGATATGTCAGATGACGACCTTAAAAATTTCATCGAAGACGTAATTGCAGATATGGTTGCTTCAGGCGATTTGGAAGCAGGCGAAAATTTCGAAGAAGAAGACGAAACAGAAGAAATAGTAGACGATACAGAAGTAGACGTTGAAATTTCAGAAGACGAAGAAGTCAAAGAAATTGAATTAGACGAAGCTAAAGAAAAAGAAGTTAAAGAAGAAGATTCCAAAAAAGAAAAAAAGGAAAAAGCTGAAATGGCTGAAGTTTACAAGGCAAAAGAAGAAATGGAAGAAGAGCTTAATGAAGCATATTCTACTATTAAAACTTTAAAGTCTGATTTAAACGAAGTTAATTTGCTTAATGCAAAATTGTTATACACTAACAAGATTTTCAAAGCAAAAACTTTGACAGAAAGTCAAAAAGTTAAAGTATTAGGTGCTTTTGATAAAGCAGGTACTGTAAAAGAAACTAAATTGGTATTCGAAACTTTAAGCGAAGGCTTAAAAGCTAAGAAAAAATCTCCAATAACAGAATCTTTAGGTACAGCTTCAAGAGTATCAAGATCAGTTAACGCTAAAAAACCAATTATTGAAACTGACCCAATGGTGGCTAGATTCAAGAAATTGGCAGGTATAAAATAATTAATAATAACAACTAAAAATAACTAAAAATGTCACAATTAAATTCACTTTTAGAAAGCTCAGCAGGTAACTGGAAGAACATGCAGAGTGATGCTGCTAGATTAGCATCAAAGTGGGAAAAAACAGGACTATTAGAAGGATTCGATAGCGAGCAAAACAAGAACAACATGAGTATGATTCTTGAAAACCAAGCTAAACAATTAGTTGTTGAACAATCAAATAATACTACTGGTACTGGTGGAACTTTCCAAGTTGGTGCTGGTGCTCAATGGGCAGGCGTTGCTTTACCATTAGTAAGAAAAGTATTTGGACAAATTTCTGCTAAAGAATTTGTTTCTGTTCAACCAATGAACCTTCCTTCAGGTCTAGTATTTTTCCTAGATTTCCAATACGGACAAGATAAAGAATTAAATTTCGGCCCAGGCGGAAATGCATATTCTAGTCCAGCTTCTATGTACGGTAACACTAACCCAGGTGCTGGTGCAGACCCATCTGATGGTTTATATGGTGCTGGTAGATTTGGATATTCAATTAACCAATTCTCAGCTTCAGCTGCTGCTGTAGTAGGTGTTGCTTCATGGGAGCAACTACACTATGCTGCTGAATTATCAGCTTCAGTTGCTGCTGGAGGTTATTCTTCAGTATCTATTGATGCTTCAGATTTATCTGATCCAGACAAAAAAGGAGTTAGAGCATTCGTAATTTCTTCAGGTTCAAGTTTTAGTGCTGCTTCAGGTGCTAAATTATTACCTAAGTATACTGAATATGATGCAGGTGCAGACAAAATTTATTTTGTATTTGAAGGTGCCCCAGGTGCTGCAGATATCCCAGGAAATGGTGATGATGCTTATGTATTATACAACAAACAACCAGTCGATAACGCAAGAGGCGATTTCGAAGATGCTGCAGGTGCAGGTAGACCAAACGCTGAATCTACTTCTGCTGATATGTTAGCAATTCCTTCAATCGATGTAAAAATGAAATCAGAAGCAATTGTTGCTAAAACTAGAAAGTTAAAAGCACAATGGACTCCTGAATTTGCTCAAGATTTAAATGCTTACCAAGCATTAGATGCAGAAGCTGAATTAACTTCAGTAATGAGTGAGTACATTTCATTAGAAATTGACCTAGAAATTCTTGATATGTTAGTCCAAGATGCATCAGCTGCTGATGAGTACTGGAGTGCTAAAAACAATCAAGCTTTAAATGCTGCTAAATCAGGATTTGAAGATTTAGGTTTTTTCAACGCACAAGGACAATGGTTCCAAACATTAGGAACTAAATTACAGAAAGTATCTAACAAGATTCACCAGAAAACTCTTAGAGGTGGTGCTAACTTTATGGTAATTTCTCCATCAGTTGCTACAGTAATTGAATCAATCCCAGGATTTGCTTCAAACGCTGACGGTGATGCTTCTAAACAAAAGTTTGCTTTTGGTATCCAGAAAATGGGACAAATGAACAGCAGATATGATGTTTATAAGAATCCTTATATGACTGAAGGTACAATCCTTATGGGATATAGAGGTAACCAGTTCCTAGAAACAGGTGCTGTATTTGCTCCTTACATTCCATTGATTATGACTCCATTAGTATATGATCCAGACACTTTCACACCAAGAAAAGGTCTATTAACGAGATATGCTAAGAAGATGATCAGACCAGAATTTTACGGAAGAGTATTTGTTTCTAACTTAGAGTTAGTATAATAAACACTTGACATAAATTCAAGATTAAGCCCGGCTTTTTAGTCGGGCTTTTTCTATTTTACTTTTATTTTCTAATATTTATAAATAAATTACATGGCAGCGGGAAAATACGATTTTACAATAGAACAAGGAGCTACAGTTGATTTTGAAGTTAGATATACAGACGTTTCAGGTTCAGCAATAGATTTAACAGGATATCAAGCAAGAATGCAACTAAGACCTGCCCCTGGAGCTAAACAAACTTACATGACTTTATCTTCAAGTTTACAACCTTGTGGGTCTGGCCTTAATATGAATGGCTCTAAAAATGACTCAGGTTATCCTAAAAACCCAACATCAGGTTCAATAGGAGTATACATATCGGCACTTTCATCTTCTTTATTAAATTTCCCAGTAGCTGTTTATGATTTAGAAATAGCATCAGGAAGTGGTCATTGTTATACTGTGACTAGACTTTTAGAAGGAGTAGTAAAATTATCTAAAAATATAACATTAGGAAGCTTTGGCTTACCAATACCAACAGGCAGTTTATAATAATAATAAAAATATGAGTACTATATCATCACAAAACCCAACCACAGTAGTAACAATAGCAACTCCAGGACCTAAAGGACCTCCAGGACCAGCTGCACCCGCAGGAGATTTAAGTGGAAGTCTTCAACTAACAGGTTCTTTATCTGTATCGGGTTCAGGAACAGGTTCATTTGTAGATTTTTCAAATACACAATATGTAACAGGTTCATTTACTGGTAGTTTTAAAGGAGATGGTAGTGCTATAACAGGAATTACAGCTAGTATACAAAATTCAGCTTCATTTGCAGTTGTAACAGGACCAAACCATTTTACAGGTTCACAATTTGTATCTGGCTCAATCATCCCAGAAGCAATAGATTCGGGAAATGGGTTATATGATTTAGGTTCGATTACTAAACCTTGGAGAGATTTATACATAACAACTTCATCATTAAATTTTGTAAAAGATGCAGTAGTAATAGCTTCTATGAATGGAGAACCAGGAGGAGTTAGAATAGGAAATATTTTTATAGGAACAGGTTCTATATCTGTTGTTAGTGGAAGTGGAGATAATATGACTACAGTTAATAATGTAGTAGAAGTAACTACAAATGACAGTGGTAGTATAGAAAAAGTAATAGAGCAATATGTAACTGCATCAGGAGCAGCTTCAATAACAGGCTCTCTAACAGTATCAGGTTCAAACATAACAGTTTTAGGAGGCACATTTATAGGTGATGGTAGTGGTTTAACAGGTATAACTTCTAGTTTACCTAGTGGAGTAATAAGTAGTTCAACTCAATTAGATAATTTAGGATATGTTGAAAGTTCCATTACATCATCAACAATAATAACATCATCAGCTAACCTAAATGTAATAACATTTACTAAAGGTGATAGTTCAACATTTTCAATAACAGTAGACACAGGTTCAGGAGAACCTTTACCAAATGGAGTAATATCTTCATCAGCTCAAGTTATAGAATCTTTACCTTCAGGTGTAATAAGTAGTTCAACACAATTACCTTCAGGAATAATAAGTAGTTCAACACAATTACCTTCAGGAATAATAAGCGGCTCAGAACAATTACCTTCAGGATTAATAAGTAGCTCAGACCAGCTTATATCAGAACTTCCTTCAGGTGTGGTAAGTAGTTCAGCTCAAACTATATCTAACCTACCATCAGGAGTAATAAGCAGTTCAGAACAATTACCTTCAGGAATAATAAGCGGCTCAGAGCAGTTACCTTCAGGATTAATAAGCAGCTCAGAACAACTTCCTTTAGGTATAGTAAGTAGTTCAGCTCAAATAGAAAATTTAGGATTTATTTCTTCTAGTGGAAATACATCATTTTCAGGTTCAACTTCATTTACTGGGTCTACAACAGTGTCAGGTTCATTGACAGTAATAGATAATCAAGGGTTTAGAGTAGAGGGTAACACAGTTTTAACAGGTAGTAATCTTATCCAAGGTATTACTTTAATAACTGGAGATTCCTTCTCAGTACAATCTACCTCATCATTTGAAGGTGATGTTAGTGTTACTGGTAGTTTAACAGTTACAGAAGGGATTACAGGTTCACTTCAAGGAACAGCTTCTATATCATTAGACTCACTATTATTAGATGGAAAAGATTCAGCTACATTTGCAACTACAGGTTCAAATGATTTTAAATCAAGCCAATATATAAGTGGTTCAGTAGTTATTGCTCCATCAACAGACCCAGGAACTAGTAATATAAATGCTACTTACTTATTTACTTCAGCTTCTAACTTTAGTTCAGACCAATGTGATTTTTATTATAGAAATAAAGGCACATTATGGGATCAGGAATGGCTTGAATATGGTGTAGGATCAGGACTTATATATGGTGGTATTGTAACTTTTAATGGTTCTGACATATATGTTAGTCCTGGAGGAGGTTTAGTTGTAAGTTACAACGCAGAAACAGGTTCTGCAAATGCAGTTGTTCCAACTCAAGTTAAATGGGGTGCTATTACTGCAAGTGCTACATTTTTAACATCGTCTCAATATTCTCATATTTATTTAGATGAGAATGGAAATTTACAACAACAAGTAGAAGATTTTACTTCACAACAATATTTAGAAAAAATTCCTTTAGGCACTTTAGGTCATTTAACTAATACTTACATTGATGCTTTTGGAGAAGAAAAACAAACAACATATGCAGGCCCAGCCCAAGCTAACCAATTTATTAGATCATTTGGTCCTTTAAAACGACAAGGATATGATTTAACAGCTGATGGTTCTACTTTAGGGTTTAGCACTGCACAGGGTATTACATTTAAGTTAGGAGGATTTTATTCCAAAGACCCTAATAACCCAAGTATATATGACACTCCTTCTTTAACATCAACTACTAAAACAGTTAGAGTATATCGATCTGGTAGTGATTTTATAGGAGATATTAATAGTGGTAATTTTTATAGTGCAGTTGACCCTACCAAATATGATGATGGAACGGGCACATTAACTACTATTAGTGGTTCAACAACTACAATTCAAAGAGTATATGTAGGACCAACTAGTGAAAGGTTTTATATATATTATGGTCAAGATACTTATGATAGTATACCAACAGCTGTAAGCCAATTATCCACAGAACAATTTACAGAATCCCTTACTACATCAAAATCTTTAACATTTATTGGTTATATAGTAGTTAGAGCAGATGCAACTGATTTAAGTGATGTTAACCAAGCTAATTTAATTAATGGTGGTTTATTTAGAAACACAGTAGGTGGTTCAGGAGGAGGAACATCAACAATAAGTAATTTAGGAGAAATTACAGATGTTACTATTGTTGCTCCTGCTACAAACCAATTCCTAAAATATGATGCTGGTGTTTGGGAAAATTCAAATATACAGTATAATGAATTAGTTAATACACCTTCAGGCATAATATCAGGTTCATCCCAGTTAACAGCTTTAGGTGTAGTTACATCTAGTGGTAATAATACAGAATTTGACACTGATGTAACAATTAATGGCAGTGATCTTTCAGTAATAGGAAGTTCTGAATTTGATGGTCCTGTTTATGGTAAAGTTATTACTACATCAATTACCTATTCTGGCTTATGGGCTGGTATTTTTGCAGCAAATGAAGGTAATTTCTTCCAAACTACACTAAAACCCTCTTCTGTTAATAACCTTGGCATCGGTAGTGGATTCCCAGGTCAAACGATTAATGTAAAAATCACCCAATCTTCAACCAATCCAGGTACTATTAGTTGGAATAGTAGTATTAAATTCCCAGATGGGTTTGATAGTGCAGCTTCAACCGGAGCTAATGATATAGATGTATTTACATTTATAACTTGGGATGGTAATAATTGGTATGCAACTGGATTAAAAAACTTCTCATAATATGACTTTACTTACTCCTATGGCATATTGGGGATCAACAAACTCACCACCTTTTGAACCTACTAACATTCCAAACCTAGCAGGTTGGTATGATGCTAGTGATACTACTAGTTATATAAAAAACGGAACAACAATAACTGGACTTAGCTCACAAGGTAATTATGGTGATAATTTAAGCGCAATAGGAAACACAAACCCCGTAGCAGGAACTCCTCAAAATAATTTAAATACTTTATATTTTAGTGGAACAACATATCTAGAAAATCCTAATACAGATCCTTTAGTTAGTAATAATGGTTTACACATGGCAGTAGGATTATTTCGACCTACGAATGTTGATGCAACTAAAGATTCTGTGTGGAGTTTAAATGCATCTAATCGTGATTATGCAGTTTCTGCTCAAAATGCAACTCAATGGTATGGGGAAATAGATTTAGGAAATGGAGTAGGAAGTGATGGAACAGTAGGACCTATGGGTTCTACTAATTTTGAAAATCAATGGATTATAGTTTCTATAGGGTTTACTAAAATTCAAAGTAATGGTAATTATGTAATGATGTTTGTAAATTCTTCTGTAGTTAGTGGTAATAATTGGTATACAACTTATCTTTCTAACCTAGATCAAAACCAAAAGTTACGTATAATGGCTAATAGAAATGGTAATAAAAAACAAGAAGGAAGATTTGCAGAATTACTATTATATAAAGGAGATCAGGGTGTAGTTGGTGATGTATACAAATACAGATACGAAGCTGAAGGGTATTTAGCATGGAAATGGGGGCTAGTAGGAAATTTACCTTCAAATCACCGATATAAGAACGCTGCACCTTAATTATTTTTTAATATTTATAATAAAACGGTATGAACATTCCAATTTGGACAGGTACTTCAACATTTGCAGCAGGTCAAACACCCTTTGGTTTTTACGATAATCAAACAGATTTTAGAAACGATGCCGATAAAGTAGCAGATTTTTGCGCTAGAAGATTAGGCTATCCTCTCACAGATATAGAACTTCAATCAGGCTCATTTTATACTGCTTTTGAAGAAGCAATTACTACATATGGAAATGAATTATATGCTTTTAGAGTTAGAGAAAATTTTTTATCTTTAGAAGGAGCATCTTCACTTATTGAATCCAATGGTCAAATAATGAAGCCTAATATGGGTGGGGTAGTAAGAATATCCCAACAGTATGGTGAAGAAGCAGGTGTAGGTGGAACAGTTACTTACTACACAGGCTCAATACATTTAACAGGCTCAGTACAAGATTATGATATGGATGCTTGGGCAGAGGCTAATACAGATATAATACCAGGAGATAGAATAGAACTAAAAAGGGTATTTTATGAAGCACCACCAGCAATAACAAGATACTTTGATCCTTATGCAGGTACAGGTACTGGTATGATTGACTTAATGGATTCATTTGGTTGGGGTAATTACTCACCAGCTATTAATTTTTTAATGATGCCTTTAAATTACGACTTACAAGTAATACAAGCAATTGAATTAAATGACCAGATTAGAAAATCAAACTATTCATTTGAATTAGTAAATAATAGACTAAGAATATTTCCAATTCCTAATGCAGTATCATCTGATGGGTATGCAGGGCATATGTTTTTTGAATATATTAAAGAATCAGAAAGACAAAACCCATATCAAGATGGATTAAATAAAATAACAGATGTATCTAATGTTCCATTTGTTAATCCTAATTACGATGAAATAAATTCAATAGGTAGACAATGGATATTTGAATATGCCTTAGCAATTTCTAAAGAAATGTTAGGTTATATAAGAGGGAAATACTCAACTATTCCAATACCAGATGCTGAAGTAACATTAAATCAATCTGATTTATTATCATCAGCTACAGAAACTAAAAATGCATTAATAGAAAGATTAAGAGGATATTTTGATGAAACTTCTAGAACTAAATTAATGGAAAATAGAGCATTAGAAGGAGATTATTTAGAAAAGGAATTAAATAAAGTTCCTTACACAATATACATAGCATAATATGGCTTTATACGGGGCAAAACGAGATATAAGTCTATTTAGACACGTAAATCGAGAATTAATAGGTGATATTATCTCTCAGGAAGTTGTATATTATAAATTAAAGCTAGAAGAAACAAAATTTAACTTATATGGTGAAGCTGCTGAGTCTAAATATTATCAAAGGGGCGTCATACTTAGCTGTTTAACTGATAGATCTCCACAAGAATACCCAGATGATGAATTAGGTGTAAGATACTATCAAAACATTGATTTCCGTTTTTTACGTGATGATTTATTAGCTAGAAACTTAGTATTTAACGAAAACTTTGACCAAGGAGATTACTATGGAGCTGATTTAATTCCTGAAGTAGGAGATATAATATTCTTTTATGGAGGTTATTATGAAGTAGATGATATAGTATCAAATCAATACTTTGTAGGTAAAGATCCTGACTATGATTATGATAAAAACCCAATTAATCCAGGGTTATCTAACTTTGGTAGTGATATTTCAGTTATATGTAAAACACATTACCAACCAGCAAATAAGGTACAATTAGAAAGGGCAGGAATAAATGGCTAAAAATTATAGAAAACCAGTACCAAAGTCTCAAAGAGAAATATCTGAAGGTTTACAAAAACCCTATGGGAAAATTACTGAGGGTAATCCCAATAAAGCTAATGTAAAAAACCAAACAATTCCCACTAATGAAGCTAATTTAGATTTTAATAGGTCTGATAATATGTCTTTTAAAGGAGACAAAGAAAAAATCCTTTCTATTGGTATAAAAGATTTAGATGAAGCTATAATGTATTATTTTAATAATGTTATTAAACCTACAGTAATACAAAATAATGAAAGAACTCCAGTTCCAATAATATATGGTTCACCTGAAAGATGGAAATCAATCCAAAAAGATGCATATTATAGAGATAAAAAAGGTGCTATAATGATGCCAATAATAATGTTTAAAAGAGATACCTTAGAAAAAAATAGAAATTTAGGAAGAAAATTAGATGCTAATGAACCTAACCTTTATACCTTTTTTCAAAAATCTTATAATGATAAAAATTTTTATAGCAATTTTAATATTTTAAATAATAGAATACCAACAAAACAACAAATAGCAAATGTTATTCCTGATTGGGTTAACTTAACTTATAGTTGTATTGCACAAACCTATTATGTAGAACAATTAAATAAAATAATAGAAGCCATAAACTACGCTTCTGATTCTTATTGGGGTAATCCTGATAGGTTCAAATTTCGAGCAAGAATAGACAGTTTTACTACCATTACTGAATTACAACAAAGTCAAGAAAGACTAGTAAGAGGTACATTTCAATTAAATTTATACGGGTATTTAGTACCTGAAGTTATACAAAAAGACCTTAATTCAATTAAAAAAGTTAATTCAAAATCTAAAATTATTTTCCAAATAGAAACTGATGGAAGGCCCGAAAGATATGAACAAAGAGTCACAAAACTTCCAGATGGAAGAGATAGTGTAGGTAGAAGTGGAGAAGAATTAAATTCCTAGTAAAAAAATTTAATAGGTAAGTTTTATTTTAATATTTATAAATAGTAAACTGATAAAATTATGCCTACATTTGCAAGATTTCTTGACCAAGTCCCAGTAAACCCATTTGAGCCTCAATCATCTGCTGTTACTATTAACACAGGTTCATTTATGGTTACCGGTTCTGTGGCTGGGAACGTTTTAACATTCACTAAAGGAGATTCTTCTACTTTTGATTTAGCAATAGCTGCTTCGGCTAGTTCAGCTGATGCTGTAGTAACTGCATCGGTTTCCGCTAGCACAATGACTTTCACTAAAGGTGATGCTAGCACATTTGATGTTGCTTTACCTACTAGCTCAGGAGGTGGAACTGATATAACATATAATTCAGAGGTTTCACAAGTAATCCAAAATATAGTAGTGCAAGATTTTGATAATGATGTTGCTGTTAATTTTAATGCTGGAACCCTAACATTTATATTTGGAACACCTACAGCACCAACACCATCATTAACCAACACAGGAGATATTTTTGCTACAGACAGATTTAATAAAGTATTTGATACCTATAATGTTGTAGGAGATTTTAATTTAGGAGCTTATAATTTAATAAGTGCTTCATTGTTAGAAACAACAGCTGGAAGTGAATCTACCTTATTAGGACCAGTAGGAACTGGAGATAATTTATCAGTTACACCTAACACAACAGGTTCAAGATCTTATAGATTAATGATTACTTCAAGTAACCCATCAGATGGGGCAATTGTTTCTGCTTCAGTAGATCTTAATTTAACTGTTACTAAAATACCGGCAGATATTCCATTAGTATCAACAACAGCAACAGCTCAATTAGGAGTTGCTTCCAATCAAATAGAAGTAGGAGCTACAGGAACTATATCTTATACTTCATCTAGAGGTTCAAATGAAAGAAATTGGGCATTTGTTGATATGGATATAAATTATCCTCATTTCCCAACAGGCCCACAACCTACAAATGTTAGTGGAAGTATCCTTTTAAATGGTTATGGAGAAACTCAACAATTTTCTATAAATGCAACAGCAGCTTATTCATCTTCAGGTGTAGCAGGTGCAGATAATTCTCCAGCATTATACCCAGGTAATTCTGCATTAGCATCTAGAACTTCAGCCAATACAGTTTATACTAGAATTAGAAGTGTTAGAGCTGGAGCTTCATCTCAACCTACTTTTACAGCTAATGAATTATATAATTTAGCTACTTGGGATACAACATTAGGAGGAACTATTGGAACTATAGCAAAAGGAACAACAAATCCAAATAACCATAACATAGATATTACATGGACAGGAGATAAATATCAATATATAGTATATGATGCTGCTAGATCTAATTTATCAAGTATTAAAGAAAGAGCTACTGGTTATGATATAATGGGTCCTACTTTTGGAGGAGCATTATTTGCTACTGTTGGAGGATACAAAATTTATAGATCAACAAACCCTCAAGCAGGATATACAGGAACAACTGCAGAATATGTATTAAACACTTAAACACTTAAAAAATAAAATAATATGCCAATAGTATTACCATCGGGATTTCAGATAACTAGTACAGACCCCATAGACTCAAGAATGACAGTTGCCAACCAGGCAGCAAGATTAGGATTTAGTGAATATAATGTATTTGACGGTTTAATTGTATTCCAAAGAGACACAGAAGAACTTTATGTATTAACTAACACAGCCTCTTATAATTTAAATTCTGGTTGGAAACTAATAGGAAGTGGTTCTGGTGGAACTGTAGATACAGGTTCATTAATGACAACTGCATCTGCAGTTAACAACGTTATTACTTTTACAAAAGGTGATACTACAACTTTTGATGTAACAATAGACACGGGTTCAAGTGGAGCTGAAATTAATTATGTTAGTGGTTCTACACCATATAAAACTATTGGTGGTATTGAAGTGTTAGATTTTGATGATAATGTTATAGTAGATTATAATCAAGGAACTCAAGTGTTAAAATTTGTTTTTGGTATCCCACCAGAACCATCCCCAACAATATCCAACACTACCCCTTTATTTGATGTTAATAGGTTTAATAAAGTATTACATACTTATGGAGTAACTGCTAACTTTGATATTGGAAATAATACATTAATAAGTGCTTCACTACTTGAAATAACCACAGGTGCTGAAAAAACATTACAAGGTCCAGTAGGAGTTGGAACTGGGTTTGTTATTTCTGAAAATACCTCAGGTTCAAGAGAATATAGGCTAGTTATGACTTCAAGTAACCCTGCAACAGGAAATGTACTTTCACAAAGTATTGATTTAGATTTAAATTTAAATAAAGGTCTAGCAGGTATACCAACAATAGCATACACTGATAGTGTTCAATTAGGAGCTTCAGGCTTACAAATAGAAGAAGGAGCTACAGGAACAATTACATTTACAGCAACTACAGCTTCAGCTGGGGCTAATGGATGGGTATATGCAACAGGAACTTTAACAACCAATGTTTCATCACCTATTACATTAGTAGAAAGTGATACGGCAGCAAAAAGTATATTTGCAACTGCAGATTATTCTTCATCAGGTGCGTCAGGTGCAGATAATAACCCTGCATTATTTCCAGGTAACTTTGCTAATGCAAGAAGACAATCATCTACTAGAACTTATCAAAGAATTAAAAGTGTTAGATTTGGAACTACTTTATCTAATACTACTTTTACATTAAATGAATTACAAGATTTAGCTGCTTGGGATACAACATTAGGAGGAACTATTGGTACTATTTACAAAGGAACCACAAACCCAAATGGAGCTTCAATTTCTAGAACTTGGTCAGGAGATGCTTATCAATTTATAATATATGATGCAACGTTTGGTGATTTAACAGAAATTAATGATTCTGCAGGAGGGTATCCTGTATTAGATTCTGCTTTTGGAGGAGCAGTATTTGCTACTGTAGGAGGATATAAAATTTATAGAACTACAGCACCTCAAGCAGGGGCAACAGGAACTACACAAGGATATAATCTAGTAATATAATAAACTAAATTTAAATAAAAATGCCAATAGTATTACCATCAGGATTTCAAATAACGAGTACAGATCCAATAGATTCTAGGATAACAGTTGCTAGTCAAATCGAAAGGTTAGGATTTAGTGAATATAATGTCTATAACGGTTTACTTGTATTTCAAAGAGATACTAATGAACTTTATGTTTTAACCGATACAGGATCACATACTTCTAACACAGGTTGGCAATTAGTAGGAAGTGGTTCTGGTGGAACTGTAGATACAGGTTCATTAATGACAACTGCATCTGCAGTCTTAAATGTTGTTACATTTACTAAAGGTGACGGTTCAACATTTGCAGTAACAGTAGACACAGGTTCAGGTGGAGGTTCAGTCCCTGCAGGAACAGTATCCTCATCAGCCCAAATCACAAACTTAGGGTTTATAAATGAAACAGTAACATCATCAATGTCTGTAGCAAGTGCTTCAATTGCTAATATAGCTACTTACACATCTGAATGGATTTTAGGAGCAAATGGCTTTTCGGATTATACATTTACAGGACCAGGTTTAACGGGAGCAGAAAATGACCCACTAATATATTTAACAAGAGGTCAACAATATGAGTTTACTAATAACATGAATGCTCATCCATTTAGGATACAATCAACTCCTAATGGTTCAACTGGTACTCAATATAATGATGGTATAACAAATAATGATGTTTCAAATGGAACTTTATTATGGAATGTACAATTTGATTCACCTGATATTTTATACTATCAGTGTACTGCACATCCAGCTATGGGTGGTAAAATTGTTATTATCAATTCAGGTTCAAGTGCTTCGATTCCATCAGGAACAGTTTCAAGTTCAGCCCAAATCACAAACTTAGGATTTGTACAAAGTTCAATTACGGCATCTTCATTAGAAACGGCTTCAGTAAATTTAAATGAAATAACATTTACAAAAGGAGATGGCTCAACCTTTGCAGTAACAATAGACACAGGTTCAGGTGGAGGTTCAGTTCCCGCAGGAACAGTATCATCATCTCTTCAGATAACAAATTTAGGGTTTATAAACCAAACCCAAACTAGTTCAATGACAGTTGCTACAGCATCTTATGTAGCAGGAGCAAATGTAGATGGACAAGTAGCAAGTGCTTCAATTGCTGAAACAGCATCTTATATAGAATTTAATGGTAATAGAGTTATTTCAAATCAATACCAACCAACAGGAATAAGAGGAGAAAATTACGGGACTAATAATTTAGTTGATTTTATTGAGCAAGCATACTTTGCTAATTCTAACCCAATAATTAATTCTTTAGTATTTGATGTAAATGAATACTCAGCTCAAGGCACTACAGTAGGAACTATATCATATACAGATCCAGAAGGTGCAGTAACATTCCAAACTCAAAGTTCATATACAGATGATGATTTTAGAGTAGCTAGTAATGGTGTAATAACAGTTCAAACAACTTTATTAACTGAATCTTTAGAAAATAATAACTCACAAGGATATGATGCAGTATTATTCCCAGTTAGAGGAACAGATGGTAGTGGAGCTACAGTAGATAAAGATTTATATATAAGAATAGCAAGTAATACCTCACCTGTTTTTAGAGAAAATGGTTTAGGTGGTAATGTATTACCAGGAGCTTTTACAGCCTCATTAGCAGAAAGTTCAGCTGCAGGAGCTAAAGCAAATGGTACCGTGTATGTAACAGATATTAATGGAGATACACTTACACTTCAATCTGGATCTTTACCAACAGCATTTACTAATGATTTTGATTTAACTATCCTATCAGATAGGTTTACACTTACCCAAACAACATCATCATTAGATTATGATACCAACCCAACTTATGATTTTGTATTAACATCAAGTGATGAACATTACCAAAGTGGACAAGATCCATCAGCTATAACTTATTTAAATTATCATATTAGGGTATTAGATAATGCTACCCCAACTATTAATAATCAACAATTTGATATTAATGAAAATGTTAATGTTAGTAATGGTCAAGGTTTAGTAAGTGGTGAGTATAGAAATGTAGGACAACTATCAGCAGATGGTAATGATGTAGGAGATATAATTACTTATTCAAATTTTGTATTACAATCTTTATCAATAGGTGGTGTAAACGTTCCTTTAAATACATACACAGGTGGAGGCCAATCAGACCCAACTGAAAATGCTTTTACAATGACATCAACAGGATATATTACTAGAATAAATGGTGTATTCGTTAATTCAGATTTAATAGATTCTTATGTTTATCAAGTAACGGTTAGAGATCAATATGACCCAGGAAATGATACAGCATTAATCACTATTGACATAAATGATGATATAGCCCCAGCTATAAACACTAACTATGGAGTAAGACCTTATGTAATAGAATCAGCATTAACTAATGCTTTAGCATATGTAAGTTCAAATGGATATTCAGGTATAATAGCTACAAACTCTACAACATACAATACTCAAAATGAAACAGTATCATGGACTATAAACAGTCCAGGAAATTTATTAGGGTTTAATGGAACTCAACAAATACAACTAGCTCAAGATGTTAGTGGGTCTTATGTTGATGGTCAAACTATTACTTTTAGTGTAACAGCTTCAAATACATTTGGAACAGAAAATAGTCAAGTTTATACTTTAGAAGTAACAGAAAATCAAGCCCCAGGTGTATCATATAGTGATGTATCAGGAGGATTAACGGGTTCACAAACACCAGGAACTACAGTAGGTACGATAACAGTTATAGACTCACAATCAGAAAATATTACTAATTTAGAATTAACAGGAGCAGATGCAGGTAGTTTTGTTTTAGGTTCTAACCCACCAGCAGGTTCTTCAAGAACTTGGGATTTAAATGTAGGAGCTAGTAATTTAGCAGCTGGAACTTATAGTTTAAATGGTGTAGGTACTGATGCTTATGGAAAATCAACTACTCAACCAATATCTATAACTATATCATCAGCTGCAGCAACTAGTAAAGGATATGCTTACACTATGGATTTATCGGGAACAGTAAATAATGTGTTAGGTATAAGTTCTACAAATAGTTCAACACCACCAGTTCCAACAATATCTACTGTTTTTGGGTTATTAAATAATATAATAAACGAAGATAACTTAGGAGATGCTACTATTACATTTGATTATGGTGGAACTGACAACTATTCTATAGTTAGAGGTTATGAAGGACAAGGAACAACCCCAGATGATTTTATTAAAGATAATGATTTAGCAAACGTATCAGTTGGTGATCAAGTAAGGTTATTATTATTTGTTCCTAAAAATGGTAATATGACAGATTTACCAACAAGTTTCTACTTTGGAGCTCCAAATGCAAGTAATACAACACCAAATCAATATTGTATATTCATAAATAGCACAAATACTTTTAGTAACGGTAGTGATGGAGGATTTTCAAATATTAAAGGAGCAAAAGTATTTGATATTACCTTAAATACTGCAGTAGATGGTTATACAGATTGGTATTTAATAATAGCAGAGGATAGATATCAAAGTTCCACGGGTAATATTTATAGTAGAATGATACCAGCAGATGCTTCAGATGGAGGATTACCTAGTTAATAAACTAATAAAAAAGAAAAAATGGCAATACCAATAGATGATGAATTAAGATTAGAAGCTTCCCTTACGGGTTCTGTAGCCTTAGCTAAAATCGACCATATACAAGGAGCCTTTAGAGTATTTACAACAGCTCAAGAGTTACAGAATCACCCTATAGAACAAGCTGTAAGTGATCAAATAGTATGGTTAGAATCTAGCCAATCTTTATACCAAGCTACTGTAACCCCAGCTAGCCCTCCCGTTTCATTTTTCCCAACACTATCTTGGAGTGCATTTACTTTCCCAGGTGGTGGAGGAAGTGCAGACACGGGTTCATTAATGACAACCGCATCTGCAGCTTTAAATGTTGTTACATTTACTAAGGGTGATGGTTCAACATTTGCAGTAACAGTAGATACTGGTTCAGGTGGAGGTTCAGCAGATTTAACAGCAGATCTTACAGCTAATCTAACAGTTGGAGGTGTAACATCAGGAGAAACTTTTAATTCAGGTTCATCAATAGAAGCACTATTAAGAGATATGTTAATCACATATCAACAACCTACATTAGGTTCTTTAAGCATTAGAAGTGGAGGGTCATCTATTACTACTACTATATATGATGTAGGAGCTTCATTTACATCAGATAATGCTACATTTACAGCAGGAGTAGATTCACCAAACGGAGATTACCCACAATCAGCAAGTTTATCTTGCACAGGAGCTGATATTGGTTCATTCAGTGAAGATGGTCCAGACGATGTTCAAGCATCTAACACAATAACATTTAGCACTACTCGAACAATTTCAAGAGCAACGGATTCAGGAACAGTACAATTTACAGTATCTACAGATAGTAGAAACAGTGGAGATACTCAATCAACAATAAAATATTACTATTTCCGTTGGAGAAACTATTTAGCAGCAAGTAGCACAGTAATAAATTCAAATGCTACATTACAAAGCGTATTAGACAATGATTTAGTTCAGTCACCACTTGATACAAACAAAGTATGGACTGCAACTTGTAATGCTGATACTAATGACGGGACTAAATTTACATATATAATATATCCTGCTGCATATGGAAATATAAGTGGTATAATCCAAAATGGTGCTACACCTGTACTAGGAGCTTTTAATGATGCCCCAATAGGAGACTATACAGCTACTAATAGTCAAGGATCTTCAAAAAGTTTTAGAGTTTATAAAACAAATGATCCTGGAGCATTTGGAAATGGAGTAACATTAGCAATATCATAAAACAATAACAAATGGCATTAAAATACCCTGACATATTAGAGCATAATAACCCCGATTACCCATTAGTAGATATTGTATCTTTAAAAGGAGTTACTATACCATTAGGATCTCTTTCTGAAACAAGTAGTAAAATACCCTCCCCAAAAAGAAATCCTGGTATAATAGTTTTTATAACAGGCTCTGGAGAGTTTTATGGATATAAAGGGCAAGATATAACTAACTCAAACTGGGATAACCCATCAAACTGGGAAGAAATTGGTAGTGGTGGTGGAGGAGGAACTCCTGCTACACCATTAAATTCAGTTCAATTTAACGATAATGGATCATTTGGAGGAGATCCTAGATTTGTATTTAACCCAACAACAGGTTTAGCTCAAATAAGTGGAAGTCTTCAGATTACTAGTTCAGTATCTAGTGATGTCTTTATTATTAAGAGTGGAAATACTGACATATTTAAGGTGCAGAATGACGGAGTAGTTGTATTTGCTTCCCAATCCGCTTTACCATCAGCTGTAGAAGGAGGAATGGTATACTCTGGTTCAGCTTTTTATGTAGGAGTAGAATAGTTAACATATTTATAGTCGATTTTAATCGATTAAAGAAATTAATTGTATCAAAGTGATACGATTACTTTTAGAAAAACAAAAAAAACAACAATTATTAATAATTAAATTTAAAAATTATGGCAACATGGAAAAAAGTAGTTGTATCAGGTTCGGGATTAGAACAATTATCTAATTCAACCACCAACTACATAACGCAAGCGGGGATTGATTTTCCCGTAGACTCAGTAAATGGGTTAACCGGAGCAGTAGTACTTCCGATTTTATCAGGCTCAAGCTTCACAGCAGGTGCAGCAGATAACAGTTTATTAATTACAGCTGGAGATGGTGTAACAACATCAGTAACTTTAAATAGTACAGCAGCCCCAGTTGATTCAGTAAATGGATTAACCGGAGCAGTAGTATTACCAATACTTTCAGCTTCAAGCTTCACAGCTCACTCTTCAGGTGGAGGAATTCCACAAGGTGAAATAAGAATCACAGATGGAGGTGGTACTGTAGCAACTATTGATTTAGGATTACTAACTAATGATAATGTTACATTCAATAATTTAAATGTTGATGGTAATTTAGTAGTAGAAGGTACAGCTTCATTCAGACATTCACAAAACCTAGACGTAGTAGACCAATACATCACATTGAACTCAGGTTCAGGTGCTGGTGGTGGTGGTGCAGATGGTGGTGGTATCATCGTTGCTCAAGATGCAGCAAATGATAAAGGTGAAGCCTTTGCATGGATAGATGGTAGTACTGAAACTGTCGATAATAAGAGATGGGGTATTGCAGGAAGTATACCAAGTTCTACAGTTGGCAACATTACTCCAGCTGCATTTATGGCATCTATATTTAAAACAACAACTAATGTAGATACCGCAGCAACAATTCTTACAGCAGCAGGTAGTGGTGGTGCTGGAACTGGGTATAATAAACCAGGTAACATTTATGTTGATCCATCTGATGGAATATGGATGTATTCTTAATAGAATATAATAATAACAATTAACCAAATAAGGGCTGTGTTGCATAAATGCAGCCCTTTTTTTAATAAAATTTTTAGATATGGGTTTTACAGCAAAAAATTTAAACGTTGGAGGAAAAACAAAATCACAACCAATGAACTCAAAAAAAATAAAATTAGATTTGGATAAGCAAGAAATTAGTCTTATATTAAATGGAATTAAAAATGCGAACTTCCAAGGTAAGGATGTTCAAAATGTATTTAATTTAGTATTAAGATTACAAAACGCATATTCAAAAATATAAAAAATGAATTTAGAAATAAATGATTACAAAGTACTACTAGGTGCTATAGAAAATATTAGTATTAAAGGTTCAAATGCTGTTTATATAGCAGGTTTAATAAAAAAATTAGAGAACCAAGTTAATAAATTAGAAATAGAGACTCAGGAAAATGTAGAATTAAATTTACCTAAACCAGATTCAAACCAAAAATCTAAAAAATAATATTTATAGTTATGGAAAAAACAGTTTTAAATAAAGAAGAAGTTACAGAATTAAAAGAAATTCAAGACCTACAAAATAGTTTATTATATAATTTAGGTCAAGTTGAGTATCAATTAACAAATTTAAAAAAAGATAAAGAAAAAATATCTTTAAATTTAACAAACTCAGAACAAAAATCAGCTAAAATAGCTAAAAAACTAGAAGAAAAATATGGGAATGGAACAGTAAATATAGAAAACGGCGAATTTATTAAAGCCTAATCAATTTTTACAACCTTCTCCAGTATTTATAAACAAAATAAACATATTATAAAATGGCAGAAGTACTTTTATCCCCAGGTGTATTAGCAAGAGAAAATGATTCTTCACAAGTATCATCACAACCTATAGAAGCAGGTTGTGCTATTGTAGGTCCTACCGTAAAAGGTCCAGTTAACATCCCAACAGTAATAACATCATACTCAGATTATCAAAATAAATTTGGAGCAGTAGTGGAAAGTGGTAGTAACGAATATACTTACTTTACTTCTGTATCTGCATATAATTATTTCCAACAAGGAGGAGATTCATTATTAGTAACTAGAGTAGTTAGTGGTTCTTATACTGCAGCTACTAGTTCTAAAATTGAAAATTCTGATACTGCGGTACTTGGAGGAAAAGCAAATGCATCATTTGATTATTTAGTTCCGGGTGCTAATTTTGGATTGCAAATAAACACTCCAACTACAAATCCAATGTTTATCTCTTCTTCTATTAATTTTAGTCTACCAGGAGCAGATTTATATTATTATGCAGGAGAAAAAGCTGGACTTTTAGCTAGTGTAAATAGTGTAATTGGATCTTCAGGAACCCAAGAAATTACTATAAATGATGATGGTGGAGTAGCATTATCTATAACAGCTTCAGTTGCAGGAACTTCATTTAATGGTTTAACTATTAAATCTGGTTCATACAATACTTTACTTCAAGGGAATGGTGTAACAATAGCCACTTTATCTGGAGGTACAACTTCAACATTTAACACATCCTTAGAATTAGAAACATTAGCTGTAGGAGCAATACAAAATAGCACATCTGTAGAAGGTTCTAAAGGCCAATTAGCTGATGGTACTAGAGATAATATTAGATGGGAAATAATTTCCCCCGATACAGCTTCGGGTACATTTAATCTTTTAATTAGACAAGGAGATGATATTACTAGCCAGAAAAAAGTATTAGAAACCTGGACTAATTTATCATTAGATCCAAATGCTTCAAATTATGTATCAAGAATAATAGGAGACCAAAAACAAACAGTAAAAAGTGATGGTACTACTTATTATTTACAAATGGAAGGACAATATGCTAACGCATCTAGATTTATAAGAGTAAAATCTGTTAAATCACCAACATTAAACTATTTCGATAATGCAGGAGATCCAAAATCTCAATTTACAAGTTCTATTCCTGTAGCTAGTGAGGGTACGTTTGGAGCTGCTTTAGGTGTTGATTTCAATGGTATAGTAGCTAATTTTAACCAAAATATTAATGCTACTAACACACAAGGTTTACAAGGTGACAATTACACAACAGCATTAAATTTATTAGCAAATAAAGATGAATTCCAATATAATGTTCTTTCAATCCCTGGATTATATAGAGAAGATTATGCATCCCAAATATCAGCAATGGTTAATAATTGCCAATTCAGAGGTGATGCAATAGCTATAATAGATGGTGTTGCTTATGATAAAACTATCACAGCAGCAAAAACTCAAGCTGCAGGAGTTGATTCTTCGTATGCGGCAACATATTGGCCATGGTTACAAACCATTGATCCTGATTTAGGAGACCAAGTTTGGGTACCAGCTTCAGCAATGATGCCAGGAGTATTTGCTTATAATGATGCTTCATCTGAAGCATGGTTTGCACCAGCTGGATTAAACAGAGGTGGATTATCATCAGTAATAAGAGCTGAAAGAAAATTAACCAATGGGAACAGAGATGAACTATATCAAGCAAATATTAATCCAATAGCTACATTCCCAAACACAGGAGTAGTAGTATTTGGACAAAAAACACTACAGAAAAAAGCAAGTGCTTTAGATAGAGTAAATGTTAGAAGATTATTAATTGCTCTTAAAGGATTTATTTCTCAAATAGCAGATAACTTAGTATTTGAACAAAATACAATAGCTACAAGAAATAATTTCTTAGCACAAGTTAATCCATACTTAGAAAGCGTACAACAAAGACAAGGATTATATGCCTTTAAAGTTGTAATGGATGATAGTAATAACACCCCAGATGTTATAGATAGAAATCAATTAATTGGGCAAATATATTTACAGCCAACAAAAACAGCTGAATTTATATACCTAGATTTCAATGTAATGCCAACTGGAGCAGTATTTCCATCATAAAAATTAAAGAATTAAATATTTATAACAAGAAATAAATTAGAATAACATGCCAGTAATAGATCCAAACGAAATATTTTTCACCGCTTTTGAACCAAAACAAGCTAATAGGTTTATCCTATACATGGATGGTATACCAAGCTTTATAGTAAAAGGAGTAAGTGCAGTATCACTAACACAAGGTGAAGTAATATTAAACCACATGAATGTTCAAAGAAAAGTAAAAGGTAAAACTACTTGGAATGACATTACAATGACATTATTTGACCCAATCACACCTTCAGGTGCACAAGCAGTAATGGAGTGGGTAAGACTACATCATGAATCAGTAACAGGTAGAGATGGTTATTCCGATTTCTATAAGAAAGATTTAAGATTAGATGTACTAGGACCAGTAGGTGATATTGTTTCAGAATGGATATTAAAAGGTGCATTTGTTAAAGAAGCAACTTTTGGAGATTACAATTGGGATACTGAAAACGAAGCAAAACAAATAGAAGTAACGTTAGCAGTAGATTTCTGTGTATTAAATTTCTAAAAACAATTAAATATTTTATTGAAGGAGATTTGGCTTAGCTAAATCTCCTTTTTATATTGGTATTTATAATAAAGTAAAAGTTATTAACAAATAAAAGATTATGGCCGAATTTAATTTACCTACTGAAGAAGTAGAATTACCCTCAAAAGGATTATTATACCCTAAAGAAAACCCTCTATCATCTGGTAAAATAGAGATGAAATATATGACCGCTAAGGAAGAAGATATTTTAACCAATCAAAACTATATCACAAAAGGAATAGTAATAGATAAACTATTACAATCTTTAATTATTAATAAAGATATTAATTATAATGACTTACTAATAGGAGATAAAAATGCTATTATGATAGCTGCACGTATTTTATCCTATGGTGAAAATTATGAATTTACGTGGGACAATCAACCACAAAAGGTTAATCTATCAGAACTAAAAAACGATGAAATAGATGTAGATTTATTTAAACCAGGCGAAAATAATTTTGCATTTACATTACCAAACACAGAAAATAAAATCACTTTTAAATTATTAACTCATGGTGATGATAAAAAAATAGAGGCTGAAATAAAGGGTTTAAAAAAAATAGATAAACAAGGAACCCATGATGTAACTACTAGATTATCTCATGTAATTACTTCCATCAATGGTAGTGAAGAAAAAAAAGACATTAGAGAATTCGTTAAAGGATACCTTTTAGCAAAAGATGCTAGAGAACTTAGAAACCATTATGCTAAAATATCACCTGATGTTGATATGAAAGTTTATTTAGACACAGCAAATGGAGGAGAGGAGGTAGTAGACCTTCCTATAGGTCTTAACTTTTTTTGGCCTGACGCCTGATTATAGAGTATTAATATTTGAATCTATACATGATATAGTTTTCCATGGTAAAGGAGGATTTGACTGGGAAACTGTATATAACATGCCTATATGGTTAAGAAATTTTACATTACGTAGAATCTCAAGCCATTATGAAAAAGAACACTCGGCAGCAACCGGTAAATCTAAAAATGAAAAGTCTTGGGTAGACCCTTCTGTAAAGAATCAGGCTAAAAATTCCACCCCAGAATCTAATCAAATCCAAATCCCTAGTTTTTTACAAAATAAAAAATCTCAAGAAACAACTAAAACAACACCTAACAGTACTAAGAGAACTTCATATAAATAACTCTTTTTTTAAATATTTATAATAAACCCACATTTATATGGCTACTTCAAAGAATGAATTAACTAAGCTAAGAAAAGAAATGTCTGAAATGGCAGATGCCTTTGCTGATATGGCTAAAGCTATGAATGACAATGCTAAAGCAGCTTCAAAATTTACAGGAGAATCAGTTGATAGATATAAACAAAGTTTTAGGGAAGCTAAGAATTTAGCAGTAGAATTATCGGGCTTTACTCAAGCAGAACTAAAAGATGGACGTAGTAGAGCAAAAATTGAAAGAAAAATAGCTAAAACAAAACAAAACCAATTTCGAGTTTTATCTAAAATATCAAATCTACAAGATTATTTACTTAGAGCTGGTAAAAAAGAAGCTGGATATATTCAAAATGCACTTAAGGATCTTATGGAGACTAATAAGGTTATGGATAGGGCCTTAGATATCTCAAACAATTTAGTAGAAGACTTTAAAAGACTAGAAGATTCAAACCCATTCAAAGGACTTGCTGAATTAGTATCAGATATCCCAGTTATTAATAAGCTATTTAGTAACATGATAACTGCTTCTGAAAAGTTTAATGACGAGATGTTTGATAGTCAAAACAGAATGAAAGCTCTTTCAGCAGGAGCAAAAGAGTATATAAAATTAATGTCTAAAGTACTTTTAGTAGGCATTTTTACTGAAGCTAAAAAGCAAATTTCTTCAATAGATAAACTAGCAGTAAATCTAGCTAATACTTTAGCAACTTCTAAAAGCAATGGAATATCATTAACTCAGGAATTTACCAATCAATCAAAATCCCTATCACATATGGGGATGACGTATAAAAAAATAATGCAAGCTAATATTGAACTAGCAGCATTACAGGGAGTTCAAACAACATTTTCAAAAGAAACATCATCTGAATTTTCAATTTTAACTAAAAATTTAGGAATATCAGCAGAAAAATCTTCTCAATTATTAAAAATGACAAAAGCCCTAGGAATGGAAGATGCTTCACTTTCCAAATCTACTATGGGGATGGTTAAAATGAAAAACTTGCAATTAGGGATTGCAATATCTGAAAAAGAAGTTCTTAATGGGATAGCTGATATAAGCTCTAATGTAGCTTTATCTATGCATGCCCAAGGAAAAAATCTAGCTAATGCTGTATATCAAGCAAAAAAGTTAGGTTTTTCTATGTCTCAGGTAGAAAAAACAGCATCAAGTTTATTAGATTTTGAAACTTCTATTACACATGAAATGGAAGCTGAAATGCTAATAGGAAGAGATCTTAATTTAGAAAGAGCTAGATTAGCTGCCTTAAATAATGATATGGGTACTGTAGTAAAAGAAATGGCTCGAAATGGGGTTAACCAAAGTTCTTTTTCTAGAATGAATGCTATCCAACAAAAATCTATTGCCCAAGCTTTAGGGATGACAGCTAAAGAAATGGGAGATGCCTTTATTGAAAGGGAAAATTTAAAAAGATTAGGGGTTAAAGATATAGGTGGTGTTTCTGAGATTATAAAAAGAATGAGAGCAGAAGGAAAAAGTGATAAGGAGATTGGAGATAAGATTGGAAATGACAGAATGTTAGAAGCTGGAAAGAATAGATTAATGCAAGACCAACTCCAAGACGTACTAGATAAATTAGCTGAAAAAGTTATGCCTATTTTAATAAAAGTACTACAGAAATTATCATCATTATTAGACTATTTAGGATTAACTGGAGAAGGACAAAATAAAGTAGCAAAAGGTGCAATTTCTACATTAGGACTAGGGGTAGCATCAAAAATAGGAATGGGCTCTAAAGCAGTAGGTGCAGCATCTAGTGTTTCAAGAATGACTAAAGGCGCAACAGCATTTACTAAAGCATCAGGAGGAGCAATAATGAATGCTACGGGTAAAACGGTATATGGAGCAGCAGCATCATCTGCGGTTAAAGCAGGAACAGCAACATCAAAAACTGCATCTATGGCAAGCAAAGGCCTTAAAGTTGCAAGAGCTGGGTCTAGGGTTTTAGGACCCATAGCTATGGCAGCAGGAGTAGGGTTTGATGCTTATAATAATTTTAATAATGATAAATTAACAGGAGGAGAAGCAGCAATAAAAACATTAGACCAAAATAAATATATGGCAATTGGAGCTGCCGTAGGTACTTTCTTATTTCCAGCAGTAGGTACTTTAGTAGGAGCCGGTATAGGAGGGTTAGCAGATTTATTTTTACCTACAATTGGGGATTATGATGGAACCGAAAGTGCATCTTTAGAAGAACAAAAAAGAACAAATGAACTTCTTCAAGCTAACAATAATCAATTAATGAAACAAACGTCGGAATTATATGAGGCTATTTCAAGAGCAAGATCTGTTTCAATAGATGGTGATTTATTAACTAGTAATGCTGGTATAAGTAATACTACAGGGAATAGAAATATACTCTAATAATATTTATAATAAAAACAAAAATTATGGGACTACAAAAAAAATTAACAGTACAAGGTTCACCCTTATCTAAAAATAATGGAGCTAATGTATCTATTATGCCAGGAACTTCACCACTATCAGAATTACATTATGAATATTCTATTAATGGAAACCCTAGCCTAGCAGGAAAACCAAACCCATCAGATTTAGATTTAAACGGTTTAAAACCTTCTAATTCTTATGACATAACTGCACCTACAGAAGGAATAGGTAGAATATAATTACTATATGTCATTTTTATTAAATCTTCAAACTGACCTTAAATCTTTAAAATTTGGAAAAGACCGCCCTGCAGAAGGATCTAGTCAACAACCATATGTAAAAGCAGCAATCCCTCCACAAAACCAGGATTATGCTGAAGCTATGGACATACTAGGAACTCCTATAGGAACAGGAACTGATGCTTTAATAAGAGGAGGAATTTCATCCGCAGAACACATAGCTAGGGATTTAGAAAGAATTGGCAAATGGTTTTTTGATACTTCAAATCCAAGAGGAATTCAATTTGTAGCTAACCAAGGAATTCTATCAGAAATTTCAGTAAGAACTCAAGCTTCAATAGGTGCTAAACCCAACCAAGGTTTTTATTCTCCATTACAGACTTTATATCAAATAGGGACTAACAATGTAGGAGGTCATTCTAATAGATTTTTAAAAGGTTTAATAAACCCCCTCAAACAAACTAGGACCTATATGGATGTCGTAGCTGGGAAAGGGAAAGATTTAAATAATAATAATATTTTAGATATTTCTATAGTTGAAGAAGCTAATAATAGACTTGTATTATTAAATGATATTAAACAACTTAATTTAAAAGAAAAAATAGCTACACCTGGTGTAAAGATTGCTCAACAACAAAAAACACTAAAAAAAGCTTTAAGAGCAAATAGTATTGTAGTTAAAAAACCTAATACTATCCTTAGATACCAGGGTGGTCCTAATTCTACATTAGGGGCAGGAAATACTGATATCTTTTTTGCTAAAGATAATCAAGGAAGAGATTTAAGAACAGGAATTAATAATCCTCAAATTGTTCCTCACTTATTAAATACTCCTTTAAAGGGTAGGGATGGTATTGAAATAAAATCAACAAATATAAGTGATTTTAGAAATGTTAAGTTAGAAGATAATAAAACATCAACTATAATGGGTCTTGCTCCTAACTATAATGCCTCAAATGCAGGAGAAAATTACACTATCGAAGGTCTAAAAGATTCAAGAATCCGAATGAAATCCCCGGGTCAAAGAGGAAATATAATAGATTATGCTGTGGGTAAAACCGATAGTAATGGAAACCCTGTAGGAGCTGTAGATTTAATTAATGCTCAACCTTTATACAGAAGTGGAGGTGTATTAAGTAAAGAAAAAGGGATAGCAAAAAATGACCTAGTTAAATTTAGGATAGCAGCAATAGATTCAGAAGATCCTTCTCAAAAAGAATTTATACATTTTAGAGCATTTATAAACAATTTTACAGATAATTACCAAGGTAATTGGAATAGTGTATCATATATGGGTAGGGGAGAAGATTTTTATAGATATTCTAAATTTGCAAGGAGTATACAAATGGATTTTACAGTTGCGGCTCAATCCAAACCCGAAATAATGGAACAGTATAAAAAATTAAACTTTTTAGTTTCTAATGCTTTTCCAGATTATACTAAAGCGGGTTATATGGCTGGACCTTTAGTTCAACTAACAATGGGAGGGTGGTGTTATGAACTACCAGGATTTTTAAATTCTGTAAATTTAGATATCCCACAAGAATCTCCATGGGAGATTGGGATAGATACTGTAGGTGAATCTGACCATTCAGTTAAAGAAATGCCTCATTATTGTAATGTAAGTTTGCAGTTTACTCCAATACATAATTTTAGACCTTCTAAACAAAAGAATACTTATAAGGGAAAAAACATTACTAAATATGGACAAGAACGTTATATTGCACTATCACAAGGAAACCAATCATTTAACAATTATGATAATGACATAAGACCACAATTAGTTAGACCATTAAAAGAACCACTAACACCTATTGATTTATCAAGACCAGCAAATAATGGGAATAATCCAATATTCCCAACAGGATTAAAATCCATACCCCCATATACACCACCAGGAGGAAAAATTGAAGAAATGAAATCTAACACAGGCAACTACCCAGATTCACCTAGTAAAAGACAAATTAAAAAAGAGGAAAAACAAAAATCAAAAATTCTTAAAAGAGCTTTTGATGCTCCTGATATTGCTTCTAATATAGGAGGTGGATTTGGTAGTATTATTTAGTATATTGTAAAAAATGAATAGATACTCTCAAATACCAGAAACAAAATCTCCAGATGGGAAATTAATGTATAAAACTGTACGTTATCCTGACATCCCAAAATCTTTTGAAGATACATATGTTTATACCACAATAGGAGATAGATTTGATACTTTAGCTCAACAATTCTATAGTGATTCAACTTTATGGTGGATAATATCAGCAGCTAATGATAATTTAAATCAAGATTCTTTAACACCCCCTATAGGAACCCAAATTAGAATCCCTTCTAACCCATCACCAATCATATCAGAATTCAAATTAATAAATTCATAATATATGGCTAATTTAATAGGAGAAGGTTTTAATGATTATGTTAGAAGGCAAATAATCCATCGACAAAAAATTTACGGTTCAGGAGTTTCCGAAGGAAGAACTGAAAAAGAAATTACATATTTAAATTCTAGAACAGCTTGGATTAAAGTTGCATCATCAGTTTCTTTAGAATCCTCAGAAAAAGAAAAGGATGATAAAGAAACAATGGCTAAATTAAGAAGAAAAAATTTAGGTTTAGTAGGAGAAATTAGTTTGAAAAAAGATTTAGCTAAAAAGTTTGTTTTGTTTAATGGGGTTTCAAGCTTAAATAAAGATAGTGGTAGTATTCTTAAACAAAGATCTGGATATTTAGATTCCAACACAGATAAACAATCAACCCATAATTTTTCATATGGTATGGGGGGACTAGAATTTGGTTTACAGCCCATGCCAGGTATTATAAGTATGAATGTTGAAGCTTTAAATATGGGTTCTTTAAAAAAAACCATATTAAAAATAAAAGCTTACAATAAGGAACAATTAGCCATATTAGATGTATTATACCTAAGATTAGGTTATACTTTGCTTGTAGAATTTGGTAATAACTTATATTTAGATAAAAATGGAGATGTTCAAAATATGGGAACTACCTTAATTGAAGATAAATTTTTTTCTGAAGAATTAGTAGGTAAATCCTATAGAGGACTCCTACCAGAAATAGAAAAAAAACGATTAGAATATTGTGGAAATTATGATGCTTTTTTTGGAAGAATAACTAATTTTTCTTGGGATTTTAATCCTGATGGAAGTTATGACATTGAAATTCAATTGTATAGTTTGGGAGATGTTATTGAATCCTTAAAACTAAACCAAGTAAATACTAAAGGATTGCTTGAAAAATTTAAAAATTCTAATAAGGATCAAAAGAAACACATGGCTTCTAGGTTTAAAAAAGATTATAAAGATGAAGATATCCTAGAATTTTTAGAGCAACAAGAAAGAGAACGAAATAAAATTTATGAGTACCTTAAAGAAATTCAAACTTTTGATAGTTATAAAGATAGTGAAAAGTTTATTAAAGAATTAGATAAAAATATTGTAACAAACCAACAACAAGCGGCAGCAGTAGTAGAGTTAAGTACAACTTATCAAAATAATGATACAACTGGACAACAATTTGAAGCAGTAGTTTCCAATCAAACACAAACTGCAGCTAATGAGGCTTTTAAAAAAGCAAAAGGTGATTTAATAGCCTATGATGGTACTGAATATTTTAGGGTTTTTAAACTCTCAGAAGATGGTAACCCTGCCAATGCAAGTATATTTTATCATAAATCACTTGGATTAGATAGTGGGGATTTAAGTACTCTAAGAGAAAGAAGCATCAGTTCCTCCCCAGGATTAACCGAATCAGAAATTAGTGGAGGAAGTACATTAAAATATAACAATGAACTTAAGAATTTATCTGATAATTACAGTGATTTTAAAAAAGTAGATTATACAGAAACATTTAAGGGAACTACTTTTACAGTTCAAATATATGCCTTTACTAATGATTTCATTACTTCCGGAAATTATGTAGGAGAACAAATAAAATTTAAAGATGTTGATCCTTTTAAAAACCAAGCAGTAGATGAAAATATCAAAGAAAAAGAATCCTTGGGTTTTATATCTATAGAGTTTTACACTAATGGAGAAAAATATGACATAACTTTTTTTGAAAATTCTACTTTTGAAAATTTCAACCCTCAATTAGGAATTCAAACCCAAGGTTCTGAAGCTAGAAATAGAGTTCCATTCCCTTCAGATTTTGACGACAAAATTTTAGCAGAAAATAATTCTATAATTGGAGCTGCACAAGAAAAAATAAATGATTCATTAGACCCAGATTTTAATTTAACAAAAAACAAATCGAAAGAAACAATCCCAGTAAATAGCCAAGTTCATGTAAAAATCACTAAATTTAAACAAAAATCAAAAAATGAAAGGATAGGACACGTAATTAATCATAAAGTAGGATGGAATTTAACTAAACTTTATAAAACAAGATCTAAAACAAGTGACCATATTAAGATAAAAAAATACCAACCTATAGATAATAGTTATTTTATTAGATTTGGAACTTTTTTAGAGTTTATTAAAGAAAACATTTTATATAAGGTAAATAATGGAGGAAGTAAAAAATCAAACTCATCAATTTTTCAATTAGATACTGACATTGATTCTAATATTATGTATACTCTGCCTAACCATGTTTCATTAGACCCTACACAAGCAATAGTAAATGTTAATATTAAGTCTATAGGTTCTAATATTAAAACTTTTACAGGGTTAGAAGAATTTCAAAATACAAAACCTTTTTATGGGAAAATAATGAACATATACCTATCCCATGATTTCATATTTGAACAATTATCAGCAAATGTAGATGAAAAAAACAACCTTATATTATTTAATTTTTTAGATTCAATATGTACGAGATTAAATGTTATTTTTGGGGGAATTAATAACCTTCATCCTTCTATAGATGAAACCACAAATTGCATTAAAATCTACGATGATACTCCAATACCTAATTTAGGCAAAATATCTGACTATTTAGTTAATAAGAATCCTACTAAATATAAATTTTATGAAGATGTAACTAATTTCCAATGGAATTGTAATACTCTACCAAATCAATCTCTGGATTATACTCTTAATTTATATGGTTATAATGGTACTAAAACTGAATCTAATTTTGTAACTGATGTTAAAATCAAAACAAAAGTAACAAAAGATATAGCTACTATGCTATCTATAGGAGCTACAGCTAATGGTTATGTAGTAGGAGAAGAGGCAACAGCTTTTTCAAAATGGAATTATGGTATAAAAGATAGATATTATGAAGAAATAGTTGATGCTGAATATGATGAAAAAATAGAATCAGAAATAGCTGAAACTTTAAAAAAAGAAAATGAAGAAATTCAAAGAACTTATGCTTATATGATTTTCTATAATTTTGAATATTCTCAAAGAAGATACTATAGTGGAGCTTATGAAGCAATTACTAATCCTGAAGAAATGAAAAAATCACAGGAAAGTGGTAAATACCCTCCTGTTGAAGCAACTACTGTTATAAAGTATGGGGGAGGTGTTATTTTACCTCAACAAATTGAAGAAAATATAGCATCAGGAACATCATTTTATCAATATTTAATTGCTAGTGCTTCTGCTGTTTCTAATAATACTAGGCCTATTGCTAATACAGAAGGTTTTTTACCAATTACTCTAGATATCAGTTTAGATGGTTTATCAGGTCCTAAAATTTACCAAAAATTACAAGTAGACACTGATTTTTTACCTAATAATTATCCTGAAGCTATGGACTTTATAATCAGAGGTGTATCTCATGACTTACAAAATAATAAATGGTCAACTAAACTATCAACATTAGCTACTTCTCAAGTATCAAATGAACCCGTATATTTACCTAGTTTTAATTATGATATTAAAGTTATCTCCAAAATCCCAGGAGGAGGTTCACTTAAAGAAGCAAACCCTTATAAAGGTTCTACTTCTGTAAGAAATTTTAAATCAAACTCTTACCCTATAATAGTTAGAAGTGAAGCCCATATAGAAGAATGGCAAAAACAATATGGAAATACGTTATCGAAAAAAGGTAAACCCTTTACTAATTTTTTAATAAGAGAAGGCCTTGGAAACCCAAATTCATTCGCTGAAAAGTTTACACAATTATTAGAAACTGAATTTAGATCTAAGGGAAAAAATGGTACAAGATTAGTTATAAAAGGAGACTCTAGTTTAGGAAATACTGAAAAAGTATCTAGTGGTAAAATAGAAAACCAGTTAGGAAGTGGGGCCGATATTAGTGAAGATTTATATTATGCATTATTGGAGTTCTGGAAAATTTTAGGAAGGGATGAATATAAGAAGTATTATCCAATAATAATAGTAGGAGGTAATGATGAATATCACCATGGACCAACAATTGCAGGTTCTGGAGCATATGGAGAATCAGGTGCATTTGTTCAACCTTATAATACTACTCATACTAGAGGATTAGCAATAGACCTTAGACAAAGAAACATTGGTAGTGGGCCAAATGGTATGCAAAGAAACAAAGCAGTTCAGGGTGCATTAAAAGAAGCCGGATTTACAGGTATAATTTGGCATAACCCTCCACACATCCATGCAAATATTTCATCAATAGAATCAGATAATAATAGTGGATTTAAAGTAACTCCTCAAACATCAACTTCATCAACCCCAGTACCACAATCATCAACATATAGAAAACCAATTATTGACCCATCAAAAATTAACAGCTATAAATTAGAAAATTTTGAAATTGACCCAACTACGGGTAATAGAATTAATTTTTAAAATGTATTATCCTAAATCTCAAATAAAATCAAATCTTTATACTAATGGAGATAAATATGCTCTTTCTACAACTGAAGAAATATATATTGGGTATTATTATTCTACTTCTGGGGGAACTAATTATACTGGAAAATATCCAAATGATGGAAAAAATATTTTATTAATACCTATTATCCCCCCTTCTTCTAATAAAAACGAAACTGATAATGATTTCTCACCATCTACAATTATGGTGCAAAATGTTCCAATGGAGGAATATAGTGATTATATTGGTAATATTGATAATAATGTAACATATGCTAGTTTATCTCCAAATCAAGAATCAGTAAATAGAAGCCTTCCAACCCCATCCCAACCTTCACCAACCCCCGGTGATTATGTTAGTGGGTATTTTGATAGGTATTTTGTTAAAAAAAATAATGAAGCTTACTATTTTGAAATATCAACAGTTTTTTATAATTTACTAAAAAATCAAGATGAAAGTATAGCATTTGAACTTTATAGTTGTATAGATATAGAATGGAAAATAACAGGTCCTTTTTCTAATGTCTTTTCTTTTAATAAATCTACAATTAAAACATTGGAAAGAGAAAAAGTATGGCCAGGATTTTATAATTCATTTGAATTTAATTTTTCCAAATTTCATTTGGGTAGTTAAAATATTATTCGTATATTTAATTATTGTTTTGGCTAATTGAAAATACAGACCAATTAAAAGGTTTTTACAATAAAGGTTACAAAGAAGCTTATATAGAAGTTATACCATATTCTTATAAAACTCATCCTGTAACTAATAAAGTATCCTTAATATATGTACATCCTATAGATGCACATAAGGGCTATATTATATCAATAAACCACAGCGAATCAATGCCGTTAAACAGCGAGTATATTGCTGAATTAATTAATGGGTATGATAAATTATACGTTTGGGGTAAAAAGGAATTCTTACATTATTTTGTGCATAGAAATATAATAGATGTTTCTCTTGCATCCCCAGAATATGAGATGGAAACTACTAAAGCTCACCAAATATTATCACAAAGAGCTAAAGATAAGTTGGATATTAATAGAATAGTTCCTATCGTTAAACATTACGAAACGTGTGAAAAAAATTATAATAACCTAAAACAACATTTTAATGCACCAGTCAATGAATTTTACAATAGCAGAGTACCATTGGTATTCAACTCCATCGAAAGGAATGGTTTACGAGTTCAAAGAGAACTCTTCAAAGAACACTTCAACCAAGATTGGGGAGATAGAGTCTACACACAATATAACTACAGAACAACCACAACAAGACCTTCAAACCGTTTTGGAGGGGTTAACTTTGCAGCATTAAATAAAGAAAATGGAACCAGAAAAACATTCATACCTGAGAATGATAGATTGGTTGAAATTGACATTTCAGCTTATCATCCTACTCTTGCTAGCTCCCTTATTCATTATAACTTTGGTGATGACGATATTCATAGATCATTTGCGAGACTTTATAATGTCGATTATAAAAAAGCGAAAGAATTAACATTCAAACAACTTTATGGTGGAGTTTTTAAACAATACCAACACCTAGAATTTTTCCAAAAGATTCAAACTTACATAAACGAGATATGGAGCCAATTCCAAAATGAAGGTTTTATAGAATGTCCTATATCAAAATACAGATTTGAGCGTGATAAATTAGATAATATGAACCCACAAAAGTTGTTCAATTATTTGCTACAAAATTTGGAAACCTCAACAAATGTTCGTATATTATGGGAAATAATTAAGATATTAAAAAACAAACAAACTAAACTAATTCTTTATACTTACGATGCGTTTTTGTTAGATGTACATAAGGGAGAGAAAGAGGAGATAAAACTAATATTAGATGTATTTAAAAAACATAAACTAAAAGTAAAGATAAAACATGGAAACAGCTACGATTTTAAATAATAATACTGATATGTATAAGACGAATTACGACTTTGAAAGTCCTTATAATATTAGCGATTTGAATAATAAATTATTTTGTACATTTACTACATTAGATAATTTAGAGGGACTTGTATCTAGTCTCTCTTCTAAATACTCAATCATGTATAACAAAATGTTTGCGTTATATGTTAAGAGTAATGATGAGTATGTTTTGACTTATAATGTCGATCAAGGTAACGTAAGCGAAATTCCAGATAATACAATATTAGTACATAGAAAAAAAGAAACAAATACTCTATATACTATAAACGCCTTAAACGAGCTAATCAAAAGCCTAAACGGAGGAGTAGTAAACACTAAATTTCCTATAGATTGGAAACACTATAGAAATTGTATACTATTAACCCAACACAACGAGTTAAAACAACTCAACACCAAAATACACAAAATAATCGAACTATAATTTGGATTCCAAATAATCAGTTTGTATATTCATGTCGAAATTTTTAAAAAACAGTTATAATTATGGATTTAAGCAAAATCAAAAATCGCTTGGACAATCTAAATCAGACCTCCAAGCCCAAAAATACAGAAAAAAAGGACTATACATTAATCTATTGGAAACCCAAAGCAGAAGGAAAATTCCAAATCAGGTTTGTACCTTCGAAACTCAACAAAGACAACCCCTTTCAGGAAATTTTCATGCATTATGGCATTGGAAAGTTCCCAATAGTGGCATTAACAAACTGGGGAGAAAACGATCCAGTAGTTGAATTTTCTAAAAAACTAAGAACATCATCTGACTCTGAAAATTGGAGACTAGCAAAACAACTAGATCCTAAAATGAGAGTATTCGCTCCTGTTATTGTTAGAGGAGAAGAAGAAAAAGGTGTTAGATTATTTGAATTTAGTAAAACACTATACATGGAATTATTATCAGTTGCTGATGATGAGGATTACGGTGATTTTACAGACATTAATCAAGGTTTTGACTTTGTAGTAACAGCTACTAAAGTACAAGATAGACCTGGATTTGGATTAAGTCTAAGACCAAAACCAAAACAAACACCAATTAGTGAAGATGCTGATCAAGTAAAAACATGGTTAGAAAACCAACCAATTTTGCTAGAAGAAAGATTCAAGTACACTTACGATAAACTAAAGGAAGAATTACAAACATTCATATCTGGAGGCGAAGAAACAGAAGGTTCAATTTCATCAGAACCAGCTGTAGCATTTGAAGCAGAAACACCAGTTAAAGAAGAAAAGAAATTCACATTATCCACCCAAGGTACACCTAAGAAAGCAAAATCAGAGGAATTTGATTCATTGTTTGACGATGATTTACCATTTTAATCAGTAGTACATGGCTAGAGTTAAAAAATCACTATCGGAGGCAGTCTCCAAAGAAATAAAATCTAAGTTTGATTTAAGTTCCTTCAAAGAAAAGAAGGGACTTAAACAAAATGTCAAGTTTAAAGACCAAGAATGGATTCCACTATCATCTGCATTTCAAGATGTCACATCAATACCAGGTATTCCTACAGGGCATATTGTTTTACTTAGAGGTCACTCTGATACAGGTAAAACAACAGCACTATTAGAAGCAGCTGTATCAGCTCAAAAGAGAGGTATATTACCTGTTTTTATTATCACAGAGATGAAATGGAACTGGGAACATGCTAAACAAATGGGATTACAATTTAATGAAGTAGTAGATGAAAAAACTGGAGAAATTACAAATTTTGAAGGTGAATTTATTTATGCTGACAGAGAAACTATCCATAGTATAGAAGATGTTGCTGGATTTATTTTAGATTTAATGGATGAGCAAAAGAGAGGTAACTTACCATATGATTTATTATTCTTATGGGATTCAATAGGGTCAGTTCCTTGTGAATTATCTATTAAATCAAACAAAAACAACAATGAATGGAATGCGGGTGCTATGTCTACTCAATTTGGTAATAGTGTTAATCAAAGAATTACATTATCAAGAAAAGAATCATCAGCATATACTAATACATTAGTTTGTATTAATAAAGTATGGACAGCAAAAGCAGAATCACCTATGGGTAAACCCAAGCTAATGAACAAAGGCGGATTTGCTATGTGGTTTGATTCTACATTCGTAGTTACATTTGGTAATATTTCAAATGCTGGTACATCTAAAATTAAAGCAATCAAAGATGGCAAGCAAGTAGAATTTGCTAAAAGAGTTAATCTACAGATTGATAAAAACCATATTAACGGGGTTACTACAAGAGGTAAAATTGTAATGACACCACATGGATTTATTAATGACGATGATAAAGAACTAAAAGCCTATAAAGACCAAAATGCCACAGCATGGAAAGATATTTTAGGTGGAACAGATTTTACAATCGTAGAAGAAGAACAAGCGTATAACGATATTACAACGTATACAGACGAACCTCAATAAACAACTTATAGCGTCTTCGTTGGAGACGCTATTTTTTTTTCGTATATTCCCAATAAAATATTTATGGATAAAAAACAATTACTTAATCTCCTGAATGATACTCAAGAGAATGATAACACCCTGCAAGAAGGCAAGCGAATATTGCTTATAGATGGTCTAAACTTATTTTTTAGAAATTTCGCCATTATGAATATGGTTAATCCTGATGGGATTCATATAGGGGGATTAGGTGGTTTTTTTCGTTCATTAGGAGCTATGATTCGTCAAACACAACCTGACCAAGTTTATGTTGTATTTGATGGAGCAGGTTCTACTATAGGTAGAAAAAATCTATTACCTGAATACAAATCAGGTAGAAATGAGCAACGAGTTACAAATTGGGAAATATTTGATGATTTAAATGATGAACATGATTCTAAAGTAGATCAAATAGTTAGAGTAATACATTACCTAAAAACACTACCAGTTAAAACATTAATATTAGACAAAGTAGAAGCGGATGATATCATCGCTTATTTGTGTGATAAATTACCAAATCACCAGGACGATAAACTATTCATAGTATCTAGCGATAAGGATTTCCTACAGCTAGTAAACAAAAATGTTATAGTTTATAGACCAATGGAGAAAAAATATTATACTGAAGATTTAATAAAAGAAAAGTATAATATGCCTGCTCAAAACTTTATATTACATAAAACCCTATTAGGAGATAATTCTGATAAAATCAAAGGTGTTAAGGGTTTGGGTGAAAAGGGTTTAATGAAAAAATTCCCTGAATTATCCGAAGGAGTTATGTCATTTGATGACATATTAGACATATGTGAGAAAAAATATAAAGACCATGTTGTATATGCTCGTATTATACAAAGTGTAGAAGATTTAGAAAAAAATTACACTGTAATGGATTTATCAAATCCTATGATTGGAGAAAATGATAAAAAATGGTTAGATGAAGTTGTCAAATCAGAAGAATTAAATTATATTCCAGAGCAGTTCATAGCTCTCTATAACGAAGATAAACTAGGTGGAATGATTAGAAACTTAGATTATTGGTTAAAAGAGAATTTTGAAAAATTAGTTATAAGTAAATAAAAGTTATATGACATTAAAATCAATCCAAGAATATGGCCCTAAATTTCAGGTCAAGGTTCTATCATCTTTACTAACACATAAAGAATTTTTAGTAAACATTTATGATATATTAAATGAGGAAGATTTTAATAATCAGGCTCACAGATGGGTTGTAAAAGAAATAATTAAATACTACGACAAATATCATACTACACCTTCACTAGACATACTTAAAGTTGAAGTTAAAAAGGTAGAAAACGAAGTATTACAATTATCAATAAAAGAACAATTAAGAGAAGCATACATAGCTTCAGATGAAGATTTAAAATATGTTCAAGAAGAATTTACAGGTTTTTGTAAAAACCAACAATTAAAAAAAGCATTACTATCATCTGTAGATTTACTTAAAGCAGGTGACTATGATTCTATTAAAATAATGGTTGAAGAAGCACTAAAAGCAGGTGCTGATAAAAACATAGGACACGAGTATAACTTAGATATTGAAACTAGATATAGAGAAGATACTAGAAATCCAGTTGCTACACCATGGCCTAGGATTAATGAATTACTACAAGGTGGATTAGGGCAAGGAGATTTTGGTTTAATATTTGGTAACCCTGGAGGAGGTAAATCTTGGTCATTAGTAGCACTAGGAGGACATGCTGTAAGAATGGGTTACAACGTTTTACATTATACTCTAGAATTAGGTGAAGATTATGTAGGTAGAAGATATGATTCATTTTTTACTAAAATACCAGTTAATCATATTACTTCCCATCAAGACCAAGTAAAAGAAATTATTCCCCAAATACCAGGGAAACTAGTTATTAAAGAATTCCCAATGGGAAAGGCCACAATTCACACAGTAGAATCGCATATTAGAAAATGTACTGATTTAGAAATCAAACCAGATCTTGTAATAATAGATTATGTTGATCTTCTTTCATCAAGAAGGAAAAATGTTGACCGTAAGTATGAAATTGATGATATTTATACAAGCACAAAAGGTCTTGCTCGTGAGCTAAACGTACCAATTTGGTCGGTTTCACAAGTTAATAGAGCGGGTGCAAAGGACGATGTCATAGAAGGGGACAAAGCAGCAGGATCTTATGATAAGATTATGATAACTGATTTTTGTCTTTCGTTGTCTAGGAAGGCAAAGGATAAAGTAAATGGCACTGGAAGGTTTCATGTAATGAAAAACAGATACGGAATGGATGGTTTAACATATGGAGTAAAAGCAGACACATCAACAGGACATTTTGAAGTCCATGATTATGATGAAGATAGCGAATTAGAAGCCCCTTCTAAACCAGTTAATTCTAATTCCAATTTAGATCATTTTGATCTTAAAAAGTTAAATCAGGAATTTAATTCCTAAAATTAAATAAATTATGGCTAAAACAAATCTACTCCAGGAAAGGATAGTATATAAACCTTTCGAATACCAAGAAGCAGCTGATTACTGGCTCAAACAACAGCAAGCACATTGGTTACATACAGAAGTTCCAATGATGTCAGATGTTAATGATTGGAAACAAAACCTATCAGAAACAGAAAAAAATATTATAGGGTCAATATTAAAGGGTTTTGCTCAAACAGAAACAGTTGTAAATGATTATTGGAGTGGATTAGTCACAAAATGGTTTAGAAAACCAGAAGTCATAATGATGGCTACAACATTTGGAGCATTTGAAACAATACATGCAGAAGCTTATTCTTTATTAAATGAAACATTAGGTTTAGAAAATTTTGATGAATTTTTAGAAGATGAAGCTACAATGGCTAAAATAGAAAATTTAACTACTATTAGAGATAGCTTTAATGGAGAAAAAGATGTACATGAAATAGCAAAATCATTAGCTATATTTTCAGCCTTTACAGAAGGTGTAAATTTATTTTCTTCATTTGCAGTTTTACTTTCATTTAAAATGAGAAATAAACTTAAAGGTGTAGGTCAAATAGTAGAGTGGAGTATTAGAGATGAATCCTTACATTCAGAAGCTGGATGTTGGTTATTTAGAACATTAATAGCTGAAAACCCAAAATTAAAAACCCCAGAATTAGAAGCAGCAATAAATGAAGCAGCTTTATTATCATTACAATTAGAACTTGATTTTATAGAAAAAGTATATGAGTTAGGTGATTTAGAGGGATGTTCAAAATATGATTTAATTAATTTTATAAAAAATAGAGTTAATACAAAATTAGGAGATTTAGGATATAATCCTATAATAGGAGATATAGACATGACAGCAGTAAATAATATGAAATGGTTTGATGCCTTAAGTGCAGGTAAACAACACACAGATTTCTTTGCAGCTCGAGTAACAAATTATGCAAAAGGTACTAAAGACTGGGATGCAGCAACATTATTTTAAGATATGGATAACAATTTAATAGCGGATACAACAAATTGGGAAAAGGGTAAAGATTATCCTGAATGGATGAATGAAGTAGCATTATCTACTATTTCTAAAGGATATTTACTACCTGGAGAAACACCTAAAAAAGCATATAGAAGAGTATCAGGTGCAATAGCTTCAAAACTAAACAGACCAGATTTAGAAAGTAAATTTTTTAAATATATTTGGAATGGTTGGATAGGATTAGCATCACCTGTTTTATCTAATACAGGTACAGACAGAGGTTTACCTATTTCATGTTATGGTGTTGATACACCTGATTCAATTAGAGGTATAGGTTTAACAAATGCAGAACTAATGAAACTTACCTCAGCAGGAGGAGGGGTTGGTATTTCTTTATCAAGAATTAGAGAAAGAGGAGCATCTATAAAAGGAAATGGACAATCTGAAGGAGTAGTTCCCTGGGCTAAAATATATGATTCAACTATAATAGCTACTAACCAAGGTAGTGTGCGAAGAGGTGCTGCTAGTGTTAATCTAGACATTAATCACCCTGATATTAAGGAATATTTACAAATAAGACGACCAAAAGGTGACCCAAACAGACAATGTTTAAATTTACATCAATGTGTAGTTGTAGATGATGCTTTTATGAGAAAACTAAATGACAGAGACCAAGAGTCAATGGAATTATGGTTAGAAATTTTAAAAGCTAGAGTTGAAACAGGTGAACCCTATATAATGTTTAAAGATAATGTTAATAAAGATAACCCAATGGCTTATCTAATGAATAATTTAGATGTTTCAATGACTAATATTTGTTCAGAAATTACATTACATACAGATGAAGAGCATAGTTTTATATGCTGCTTATCAAGTTTAAATTTAGCTAAATATGATGAATGGAAAGATACAGATGTAGTAGAAACAGCTACATATTTTTTAGATGGTGTAATGCAAGAATTTATTGATAAAACCAGTGGTCAAGAATCAATGAAACGAACCCATAGACATGCTGTTAAAGGTAGAGCATTAGGATTAGGTGTAATGGGTTGGCATACATTTTTACAAAAGAAAGATTTACCATTTAATTCAATAGCATCTACAGCTTGGACACATACTATTTTTTCTCAAATAAAATTAAAAGCCGAAGCAGCATCTAGACAATTAGCAGATGAATATGGAGAGCCTTTATGGTGTAAAGGAACAGGTATGAGAAATACTCATTTACTAGCAGTAGCACCTACTGTATCAAATTCTAGAATATCAGGATGTTCAGCAGGAATAGAACCACAACCAGCAAATGTTTATACATTTAACGGAGCAAAAGGTACATTTATTGTTAGAAATTCTGAATTAGTTAAAAGGTTAGAAGCTAGTGGAAATAATAATGATAAAATATGGGACCAAATTTTAGCAGATAATGGCTCAGTACAAAACTTACCAACAGAAGTATTATCTGAAGAAGATAAAGAAGTATTCTTAACATTTTCAGAAGTAAACCAACTAGGTTTAGTCCAACAAGCAGCTATTAGACAAAAATATATAGATCAAACACAATCTTTAAATTTATGTTTTGACCCTACTGATTCTCCTCGATGGATTAACCAAGTTCATATAGAGAGTTGGAAGTTAGGAGTAAAAACACTATATTATTTAAGAACAGATTCGGTTATCAAAGGAGATTTAGGATCTCGTGTAGCAGATTGTATATCTTGTGATGGTTAGTCGTATTTATAATATATAAAAATTAATTTGTTGGCCCTAATAAAGGGAAGTGGACTTCACCGTAAGTAGCCAACCGCAAAAAGTAAAAAAATTATGCCAAACTGGAAAAAAGTAGCGATATCCGGATCCAATATATCGCAATTCAATAACGACGGGATTTATACAAAAATGAGTGGCTCAACAGCCAATGGACTCTTAACTTATCATAGTGCAGAAACTGCTTCTGTAGAATCGAGAATAACATATAATGGCTCAACTCAAACTCTACTAAACCACGGTAAAATACTAGCATTCTCAGGTTCAGCTTTTACTACTTCTAACCCACCTAGTTCAAATGGGGCGCTATCGGCGTTTAAATCTCCACATGAATGTGCATGGACTCCTCTATCAGGTTCAAGAAGTCATACTATATCAGCTATTACTAGATATCCTAATTTTGGTAGTGGTGGAGTATGTACTGCTACAATAGGCATAACAGCCCAAAAAGGAACTGGTGATAAAAATGCAACTGTAGAATTAACTAGTATAGCAAAACAAGATGGATGTCATGATGCTATATTTTCAATAGGTGTAAAATGTGATGGAGGATCAGGTGTAACTGTCCATCCAATAGAAGAAAGATTTAGAATAGATGGAAAAACAGCCAAAGTTACAATTTCAGGCTCATTATTGGTAAAGCCATCTTATGTAGCTGCATCATCTTCTTTAGATAATATTTTAGTTTATGATAATAATACAGGAGAGATTAAAAAATCAACATTAACACCACCTACTAGTAACGCAGTAACATCAGTAAATGGTCAAACCGGGGTAGTAACGGTTGATGTTCCTGTAGACTCAGTAAATGGAGCAACAGGAGCAGTAACATTAGCACAAATTACTAATGGTTCAGGAATTGTTTCTGGTTCAGCTGGAAATGCAGGAAATGTTCAATATAATAGTGGTACTAGCTGTGGATTTGCTGCTGAAAACTCTTTTACATATGACGCATCTACAGATAAATTAACAGTTAAAAATCCTGGAACTGGTACTGGTGGTTTAGTAACAAATAATATTGAAAGTGGTGGAAGTACATTAACTATTAGTGATGGGGGGAATGATCACGTAATATGCCTTAGCACAGGAGATAGTGATATTTGTATGAGTGCCTGGGGTGGAAATAGAGTAGAAATTCTAGATGGCGAGACTAAAATATTTGAAAATGTAATAATGCCTAATCTTGCTACCACAGCGGAAACAGATTGTCCTAGTGTTGTAATTAGTAGTACAGGAGAATTATTAGAAGGTCCTGTTGGGGGTGCTGGAGCATCAACATTACAAGAAGTAACAACAGAAGGTAATACTACAAATAACCCTATTATATTTAACGCAACTATAACCAACTGTATTAAAGTGGCAGATGTTGGCCAATCAGGATGTTCAAAACTTTTTATTCAAGGAAGTAGTAATTCTAGTGGAACTGGAGGTTGTGGTGGAGATATAGAGATTACTGCTGGAGATTCAACATCAACTGGTGGTGGAAATGGAGGTAGTATTTTATTAAACGCAGGTATAGCAGCAAATCCAGGAGCTGCTAAAGGATGCGTGCAGGTTAACTGCTCAGTAGGATTAAAAGTAGCTAATGGTTCTTTAACAGTAGGTAATATATCTCTCTCCGCAACAACAGGTAGAATAGATGCTTCAAATGATATAGTAGCATATTCCACTTCAGATTGTAGATTAAAAAAATATATTAAACCCATCCAAAATGCTTTAGATAAAATAGACCAGATTAGAGGTGTAGAATTTGATTGGAAAGTTACTGATGAAAAAATGGAAGAAGAAGTTCATTCATTTAAAGGACATGATGTAGGAGTAATAGCACAAGAAATAGAAGCAGTATTACCTGAAGTAGTTACTACAAGAGACTCAGGATATAAAGCAGTTAAATATGAAAAAATAGTTCCATTATTAATACAAGGTATAAAAGAATTAAAATCCGAAGTAGAAATCCTTAAATCTAAAATATAATGGCTTTACCAAGTTCAGGACCCATATCTTTCAGCGATGTAGCAGGGGAAGTTGGAGATTCAACAACCTCAAATATTTCACTTGGTAAACTTTCAGTCTATGATTTAGGAGATATTCCAACAACAGGATATCCCTTAGGAAGTGGTTTTTATGGATGGGCAGATAGTGATAGAACTTCTCAATTACAAGCCGCAGGTAGAGTTGGAAATACTACTTCTACTAGTATTGCTAATAGAATAATAGTATTACCTTCTACTGAACCTACTAGTAGGTTAAGAGAAATAAATTTATCAAATGCTTGGTCTGTAAATTTTTGGATAAAAGCTAATTGGAGCGTTCAAGGAACAAATCAATTAAAAAACCAAGGTAGATATATCCATTTTTTAGGGACAGCAGCAAATGCTGTACATTCAAATTATAATAGTAATGTATATAATAATAATTTTAGAATTTACTATGATGCATTACAAAACAGGATTACTGTAGGATTTTTAGCAAATGACTCATCAGGAAATCCTAAATTTAAACAAAACCAATGGTTTCTCCATGATACAGGAGACATGCAAACTGCTACAGGATTAGGGGCTTCATCATCATCAACTACTTGGTGGTCAGCTACTAATAGAGGTAATGCAAATACTAATGGTTTTAATATGATAACCCTTAGATTTACGGGTGATACTTGGAGTTATAGTAATCCAAGACTTTATTGGAATGGTGCTTATTGTGGAGCTGCTTTAGCACCTCAAGGCAATGGTACACCTGCACCAGATACAACTTCACAAAGAGGAATAACTTTTATAGGAACCCCTTATGCTAACAATGCTACAAGTGGAGGAACAATGGCAAATGGAGCAGGTTATTTTGGGGGTAATACTGGTACTACAATAATAGATAGAGTTTCATTTTTTAGAACTTCTTTAAGTCTTGCTAATATGGCTGCTTTGTATAATAGTGGTAACACCAATGGCATTCCTACAGATGATAATGATTTAATTGCTTATTATTCTTTTAATACTAATACTCAAAATCAAATTACTACAAATTCTCGTCCAGTTTTTCCTGTAAAACAAGGAACAGCGGGATATGGAGATGTAGATTTTGATGGTTTATCTGATTTCGAAACGGGTACAGATCAAGCCGAACCATCTCCATTAACCTCTTTTAGTTATAATAGTACAGGGGTAAGTGGTAGAAGTGGTCCATCAACAGTTTGTGATTTTGAAACAGTAACAGATACAGCTTACCATGATGGTACTGGAACAGTTCCAGTATCAGGAGATATGGTTTACTCTGATTCTGCAGGTACAACCCCATTAGCCATCATCAATTTTGATGTCACTTCTTATACATTTTTAGATAGTGGAACACAAAAGTATTTAAAAATTTCTGCAACTACAGCGGGGTTAGTAACCGATATTAGTAGCTGTTAATAAAAAATAAGATATGAGTTACTTTTATAGAATTAATATGAGCAATTTTTGGAAATTAGATTCTTCCATTGTAGAAGTAATAAATCCTAACGATAATAGGACTGAAATAGTCATTCAAACTAGTGAAACTATACCTGACCCTCTTCAAACATTTCTTAATGAAGAAGAAGTAATATCTTTTACTAATGCTAGCGGGTCTGGGTTTTGGTTTATGGAACAAGAAAATACTTTTTGGGAAACTTATACTCCTAAAGCAGACGACCCTATCATATTAAATACAGGCTCTGCAGAATAATTTGATATCCTCAAATTAGTTTATTATATTGTATTAAAATTAAGTTATGTCAAAATACTCAATATTCCATATTGAAGGTGGATTAGGTAAACACGTAGCAGCAACAGCAGTTGCAAAGTGTATAAAAAATAATCACCCAAATAGAAAATTAATAATAGTTTGTGGATGGCCTCAAGTTTTTTTAGGGCTTGATTTTGTAGAAAAGGTTTATAGACATAACATGACTCCTTACTTTTATGAGGAATATATAGAAAATAAAGATTCCATTATTTTTAGACACGAACCTTATTTTACCACAGAACACATAGTAAAAAGAAAACCATTAATAGAAAATTGGTGTAAGCTATATAAGCTAAAATATACTAATGAAACCCCAGAGTTAAAGTTTAATTTAAGACAAAAACAAATAGGGGCTAATAAATGGAGAAGAGATAAACCAGTATTATTAATCCACACAAACGGTGGACCTTTACAGGGTCAAAAACATGACTATGCTTGGACAAGAGACTTACCAGGAAAAAATGTAGTAGAAGTAGCAAATCATTTTTTGCAAAAAGATTATCACATAATTCAAATATGTAGAAAAAAGGAACAATGTATAGAGGGTATTGAACACGTTTATGAATCGATAGACAATCTAGAACTTTTCCAGTTACTAGCCTATGCAGATAAACGTTTACTTATTGATTCGTGTTTACAACACGCTGCTTATGCGATGAATTTACCTTCTACAGTATGTTGGATAGGAACACCTCATACTATATTTGGGTATGATTTCCATAAAAATATCCAAGCTACATTACCTAAGTATAATTACCCAGATAGGTATATGTTTGATTCTCAGTTTACAGGAGAAACAATGGAATGTCCTTTTGATAGCGATGATATATTAGATAGTGAACAAATCATAAAATCTCTTGAAGAACAATAGTTTTTTTAGTATTTATATAAAACAACAAAATATAAACAAATGAAATATTTAAAAAGATTTTGGAACTGGTTACTAGGAAAAACTACTATTGACGAGAAGATTGAAGCTAAAGTAGACGAAGTTGTCGAAGAAGTAAAAGAACGAGTTAATAGAGTAAAAGAAGAAGTTGCTGATGTAAAAGCAGCAGCTAAAGAAGTAGCTAATCAAGCAAAAGATGTAGTTGATGCTGCCAAAGGTAAAAAACGAAGAGGCAGACCAAAGAAAAAATAATCAATTAAATTAATAAGTTTTAAAAATAGGTTTTATGAGTAGATTTACAAATTATATAAAACACAAACTTATGTCATTTAGAGATATTTTTAAAGATGAAAACGATATTAACGAGAAAAATGTAGTTGGATTCGCATCATTTATAGTAATGGTAATATTTGCATTGGTAGATATTATTACAGGACTTAATGGTCAACAGTTGGAAGTTCAAGAATACATTTACAATTCATTTGTAATTATTGCTTTAGGCAGTTTTGGTATTGCTGAAGCAGGAAAAATTTTCGGTAAAAAAGACGACTAATGTTATTAAAAAAAGGATCTAAAGGCCCAGATGTTAAAGACTTGCAAGAGGCCTTAGGACTAGCAGCTGACGGTATATTTGGCTCTGGTACAGAAGCAGCAGTAAAAGAATTTCAAAAAGAAAATGACTTAACCGTTGATGGTTTAGTAGGTAGAGGAACTTGGGAAATACTAGGTTTAGATACTGACCAAACAGGATGGGATGTAGCAACTGATAAAGATGATAAATTAGAAAGTTTAGGTAAATATACAACTAAGGGTGGTTTAGAGATAGACAGAGCTTATTTAGATGGAGATGAATTTGTAAGAGATTATGGTAAGATAGAACCACTAGGGTTTTTTATTCACCACACAGCTGGTTGGGATAATCCTTACAATACCATTAATAATTGGAACCGAGATACAAGAGGTAGAGTTGCTACACAATATTGTATTGGCGGTACTAATGTAAAAGGTAAAGACGCACCTAATGACGGTGTAGTAGTAGAATGTTTTCCAAATAACTATTTAGGATGGCATTTAGGTAAAGTAGGTAAATTTGCTATATCTAAATTTTCAGGAGGTGTAGAATTAAACAATTTTGGCTATTTAACCAAAAAAGGAGATAAATACTACACTTATGTTAATACAGAAGTAAAACCAGAATATGTTTGTGATTTAGGATACAAATTTAGAGGTCATCAATATTGGCATGCTTACTCAGATAAGCAAATAGAAAGTTTAAGATTACTTATCCTACATTTAAAAGACATTTATCCAAAGATGGACCTAGAAAACGGTATTCCTAAAATGTTAAAAGAAGGAGTACATCCAAAAGAAGCATTTGAATTTAATGAAGATGCTTACAATGCAAAACAATTTGGGTTATGGTCACACACATCTGTAAGAAAAGACAAGTTTGATTGTTTTCCTCAAGAGGAACTTGTCGATATGCTAAAGGGTTTGTAAATTAATCTTATGATTAAAAAAATAACAGAAAGGATATTTCCTGCTTTAATAGCTTTATCAGCATTTTCAGTATCTGCTTCGGCAGCATTTTACTCAATTAGTGGATTAAGTAAATTATTTGCGGGAGCAGCATTTGCAGTTATAGTAATGGCTGCATCATTAGAAGTAGCTAAATTAGTAATAGCATCTTTACTCTACCAATATAGAAAAACACTTCCATTATTACTTAAAGGTTATTTATCCATAGCTTGTGCTGTATTGATATTAATTACATCAATGGGTATTTACGGGTTTTTAAGTGCAGCATATCAAGAAACTGCAAATAAAGAAGGTAATTCCGAAGCTCGAATAGTATTAATAGAAACTAAAAGAGATAATGTTAGAGAACAATTAACAGTTTATACTGAAGAAAAAACATCTATAAATGAAGCAGTAGCTGAACTTAGAAAAGGTCTATCTAATAATAAAGTTCAATGGAGAGATAAAGAAACAGGTCAAATTATTACTTCAACCTCTAGTAGAACTAGAAAAGCACTAGAAAAACAACTAGACCAGGCTATTATTAGACAAACAGAAATAAATTCTAAGGTAGATGTTTTAAATGAAAAAATATTTGAATATGAAACTGAAATAGTAGAAACTAGGATAGGAGATGGTTCTACAAGTGAATTAGGCCCACTTAAATACTTATCAGGTTTAACAGGTTTACCAATGGATAAAATAATAAATTATCTATTATTAACTATAATATTTGTATTTGACCCTCTAGCAATAGCATTAGTAATAGCAGCTAACTTTGCGTTTGAAAAATTAAGAAAACCAACAAAAGAAAATCTATATGGTGAAACTGTAGAAATAGATGAAGATAAAGCAGATAAAAGAATGGATATTATAGGTCAAAATGGTAACGAAGGGTTACATTATGATGTAGAATCAGAACCACCAGTTGAATTTGATGACGATTCTAAAACCATAAGTGATAATAAAGCTCAAATCCAATCCTTACAAAAAGAAATAGATAAAATTAATATTCAGGATAATACAGGTAAAAAAGCATCAATTGCTATTGCAGATATTAATAAAAAAATTAAAAAGTTAAAAGACGAAGATAATACAATTACTTATTAAAAGTATTTGGCTCCCACAATAAAGGTTCGTATATTCAAGTATGATAAATCATTACGTTTACAATGTAGACAGAGAAACTGTCTTAGACAAAATATCCCAACTCCAACCACTCAACTACAACCAATTCAGATGGTGGAGACGATTTGATTCTAAAAACAAAGCACTTCACAAATATTCCGATTTACTAGATAAAATCCAAAATGGAGATTATGAGTTTTCCCATTATTATTGGCAAGCTAAATATGCTGAGATGGAGATTGATGACTTACACAATGAAACATATCCTGATGCTGAATTATTTATTGAAAAGAATGCATTGAATAGTGCTAGGAGAAAACGTTTATGGGACGATTTCGAAAAGGATGAGAAAGAGCGTATCAAAGGTATTGAAAAAGATTTTCATATGAAGTTCAAAATGTCCAAAAGTCAAGTAAAAGAAGAGATGGAGGAATTTGGAAGCACACTAGAGGATTTTTATCATTACTGTGATAAGCAATTTGGAACAAGACGAGAAAAGTTAGCAACACGAGGTAGACCTAGAAAATATTAATATGAAAGTATCACACGAAGCACCAGTACCATATATGAGACAAGTTAGGGGATTAATTGATTATGATTATTGCCTACCTCATTTATTAGATGAAAATGAAGATTATAAGCAATATTTTCTAGAATCTAAAGAAATGCAACGTTATATTATTATGGATAACTCCTTACATGAATTAGGACATCCATATGACTCAGAACGTTTAGCACATTGGCTATATTATTTTAAACCAGATGAATTTATAGTACCTGATTATTGGCAAGACAAAACAGCAACATTAGTATCAGCTAAAGAATGGATCAATAAAACATATCCTGAAAATACTACACCAGTAGCTGTAGTACAAGGTAAAAATGAAGGTGAAGCTAGAGAATGTTATAGAATATTAAAATATCAAGGTTATGAAAAAATAGCATTTAGTTATGGTGCAGATTGGTATTATGGTAAGGGAAAAGAAACATCTAAAAATATAGAAAATATAACAGTAACAAAAGCTCATGGTAGATATAACTTTATAAAAGAATTATATGAAGAAGATACTATTAAAAAGTCAGATAGAATACATTTATTAGGATGCAATATTCCTCAAGAATTTAAATGGTATAAAAATATGCCATTTATTAAAACAATAGACACATCAAACCCAGTTATACATGGTTTAGCAGGAATCAAATATAACGATTGGGGGCTAGATGAAAAAATATCTACCAAGGTAGATAAATTTGAAGGAGAAGCTGAACATTGGAAAACAGCAATTTATAATATACAAAAATTTAAAACATTTATACCAACATGAAACAAGCAGTATTAAGTTTAAGTGGTGGAATGGATAGCAGTACACTATTACTTCACCTATTAGCAAACGATTATAAAGTAACAGCTCTTAGTTTTGATTATGGACAAAAACATAGAGTTGAATTAGAAAGAGCACAACAATTAGTTGATTATTTAAATAGTAAAGCAGATGAAATTTTAGCTAGTAATGATTATGGGCAAACTATTAGACATAATTTTAAGCCTATTACATATCAAACAATTAAATTAGATGGTTTAACATCACTATTAGATTCAGCTTTAGTAGAAGGTGGAGATGATGTCCCTGAAGGACATTATGAAGAAGATAATATGAAAGCAACAGTAGTGCCTAATAGAAATAAAATATTTTCATCACTAATACAATCTGTAGCATTATCAATTGCTAACAAAACAGAATCAGCGGTAAAAATAGCAATGGGTATTCATGCTGGAGACCATGCAATTTATCCTGATTGTAGACAAGAATTTAGAGATGCAGATTATAAAGCATTTTCGGAAGGTAATTGGGATGCTCAAAGAGTAGGATTATATACACCATATTTAAACGGAGATAAATTTGACATTTTAAAAGATGGAGAAGTTTGTTGTAAAGAACTGGGGATTGATTTTAATGAAGTATATAAAAGAACAAATACGTCATATAAACCAATTAAACATTATCATAGACCTGAAACAAATGCTTTTAAATGGTATTCTGATTTTAAATCAGCATCATCAGTAGAAAGGATAGAGGCATTTTTAAAATTAGGAAGACCTGACCCTGTAGAATATGCTGATGAAACAGGCCCAGTTAAATATGAAGTAGCAAAATCTCATGTTGAAAAATTATTAGCAGAACATGCAAATAAACCTAATATGAATGATACTATTGATATGGTAAATAATATGTAATATGAAGCAACCAGACGCAAAAAAGCATCAAATAATAAGTTTTATAAAATCAGGAATTCGTATTTTAGGATACGGATTTCTTGTAATTAATTTGCCTATTGCAGTAATTTTACTTATATTAAGTGAAGCAGTAGGAATAATAGAAGAATTAGTATGAAAAAAGAAATATTATATTTTAGCGCAGAATGGTGCGGACCTTGTAAAACATTAGCACCTAGAATGGAAAGATTATCTAACCAAATAAACTACAGAAAAATAGATGTTGATAATAATCAAGAACTATCCTCTGAATTTAGTGTTAGAAACATTCCAACTTTAATCTTAATACAAGATGGAGAAGCAATTAACAGATTAGTAGGATTACAATCAGAACAAGACATTTTAAATTTTTATAATGGGTAAATTTCAATCAAGTAAAGTTTTTGACGGATTTAGCACAGTGTTTCGTCAATGGAAAGCTAAAGAAACACACTGTAGATTTTTACACGGTTATGGTATTTCATTCAAAGTATATTTTGAAGGTGAATTAGATGAAAAAAACTGGGTATGGGATTTTGGTGGTATGAAAAGAGCCAAAACCAAAATCGATGGTAAATCACCTAAAGAATGGATGGATTTTATGTTTGACCATACTGTAATAATAGCAGAAGATGACCCAGGAATGGGTGGTTGGGAAACAATGAATAAATTAGGTGTTATCCAATTAAGAATAATCCCAGCAACAGGAGCAGAAAAATTTTCTGAGTTCATTTTTAATAAATTAAATGAATTTGTAAAAACAGAAACTAACAATAGAGTAAGGGTTACTAAAGTTAAGTTTATGGAACATGGTAAAAACGCAGCTTATTATTGCGAATAACATTTTGGGGGATTAGCTCAGCTGGCTAGAGCGCCTGCCTTGCACGCAGGAGGTCAACGGTTCGACTCCGTTATCCTCCACTAAAATCAAATAAATGAAAAGAATAGAAGATTATAATAAAGTATTACCAGTTTTAGAAGTATATAGATGTGTACAATCAGAAGGTTCTAGATTTGGTAGACCAACTATTGCAGTTAGAACAACAGGCTGTACCCACAGATGTTATTTTGGGGAAGGCGGTTGGTGTGATTCTTGGTATACTAGTATCCACCCAGAAAAAGGCACATTTACATTTAATGATATTATTAAAATATATGATGAAAACCCTCATGTAAAAGAAATGATGTTAACAGGTGGTTCACCTACAATGCATCCTGCTTTAGTAAATGAAATAACCCATTTTGCAAATGAAAGAAACATTTTGGTTACAATTGAAACAGAAGGTTCTCACTTTCTTGAAACAGACCATCCTTTGGATCTTATTAGTCTTAGTCCTAAATTTAGTAATAGTGTGCCTGTACTTGGTGCTGTTACACCTAACGGGGCTATCGCCGACGAGCGAATGATTAAAGTTCACAACAGACTTAGATTAAATAAGGAAGCTATTAGTAAAACAATTGCATATCATAAAGATTACCATTTTAAACCAGTATGGGATGGTACAGAGGAAAATTTAGAAGAAATCGAGGCATTTAGGGTTGAAATGGATATTCCAAAAGACAAAACATTTATAATGCCAGCTGGAGATACTAGAGAAACATTAGTAAAAATGTATCCATTAGTATTTGAATTATGTGCTGAAAAAGGATATAATATGACTGGTAGGGACCATATAATTGCATATGACACAGAAAGAGGAGTATGAAAAAACAAGCATCATTCCAATCAGCTTTAGAAGTTTTAGAAGAAATAAGAGAAAATGTAACTGTTTGTTGTGCTATAACAATGGACCCAGATGATGTAGAAGTTTTAATAGATGAACTTGAAGACATAATCATTAGGATGGAAAAATTAGTTACAGGACAAAAATAAAAAATGCGTAAAACAATATTACTATTTATCCTATTCTGTAACCTATTTTATGGTCAAAATACACCTATAAACTTATCTTTAGGTGGTATGATATCACCTTCAAAATCATATGGTGGACTTTGGGAACTTAACCATATTACAAATAAAGAAAACTCAGCTGATTTTGAATTTAATATACAATATCTACATTATGTAATACAAAGAGATACAGGAGGATTTAGAGTTAATGCTATAAATTTATTTGTAGGTCCTAAATTTGATTTTATATCAAAAAATAATTGTAAACTATGGACTAACATATTAATAGGTTTAAATATAAATAATATACCACTTCCAAACCCAGATTTAGGTTCATCAAAAATAGCAATAAACATAGCAAAACTTGGAGGTAATGTTGGATTATATTTTCAAAATCACAACACAATATATGGAATAGGATACCAATCTCCCATAGGGTTTTTAACCCTTAAAGTTGGTAAAATTGTTAATTAAACAAATAAAAATTATGAAAATTACAAATTTATGGAACAAGCTTAAAATATTAAGTGGAAACATTTTAGAAGTTAAAATTAGAATAGGAAAAATAATAATATTAGATTTATTCCTCAGTACTAATAGAGTTAAGTTAATGATATTAAATATAGGATTCGAAAGTAAATGAAAAAATATAATCAATCAAATAGTAAAATAAATAAAAATATGAAACTAAAAGATTATTATAAGATGTATTTAACATTACACCAAAATAAGAATTGTATTAGATTACACTTCTTAGGACAAGGGATAACATTAATAAGTACATTCTTAATATTCTATCATTGGTTGTGGTATCTAATACCAATTATACCATTTATTATATATCCATTTGCATGGAGTGGGCATTATTTATTTGAAAAGAATGAACCCGCGGCATTCAAAGACCCAGTCAAAGCAAAAATATCTGATTGGATGATGTTTTGGGATATACTAAGAGGGAAGATAACGATATTTTAAAGTAAATGAAAAAATATAATATAGATTGGTTCGAAATAGAATCATTAGTAAACCATTTATGTGAAAAAATAAATTCACAAGACAAAAAATACCAAAACATACTAGGATTACAAAGAGGAGGATTAATCCCTGCAGTAATGATATCTCATATATTAGGAATTCCAATGGTTAAAGGAGATATTACACCTGACACTTTAATTATAGATGACATTTGTGATAGTGGGAAAACTCTTAAACAAATAGTAGAAAAATATCAAACATTATACAACAAACCATTTAATTTAGATTCAGCGGTTTTACATTATAAACCTCACACATCGTGTTTTGAGCCTACTTTATGGTCTAAAAGATGGAGTAATAGCAATTGGATAGTATATCCTTGGGAAAGAGAAGATTCAAAAACTATACAAGACTATAAAGTAAAAGTTGGAGAATCGCAATAGTTTTATTATATTCACGTAAAAATTAGTTAATGGAGAACAAACGAAGAAAAATACACGAGGAGTTAGAAGTAGTAAAAGAAGGTTTTGCAAATGGAGTTGCACCTGGTTTTCCACTCCCACAATCTGAAAAAGATAAAATGATAGATGAAGCAGAATTGGCATATGGTCAATTTTTAGATGCTTTAAAATGTGATTGGAGAAATGATCCAAATTCAATGGAAACACCAAGACGTGTAGCTAAAGCCTATGTTAATGACTTATGGGCAGGTAGATACACAGCAATGTCTCCTATTACATCTTTTCCTTCTGATGGTTATGATGGTATTATTATAGAAAGAAATATACCTTTAACATCAATGTGTTCACACCACCACCAAACAATAGGAGGTGTAGTTCATATTGGTTATATTGCAGGAGATGAAGGACAAGTAATTGGATTATCAAAATTAAATAGAATAGTTGAGTTATTTGGTAGAAGAGGAGCAATCCAAGAACAACTAACATCAGCAATTCACAATGCAGTATCTAAAATTACAGAAGGTAATAAAGGTGTTATAGTTACAATAGTAGGAACACATAATTGTGTTTCTTGTAGAGGAGTTAAACATCAAGGTGCAGCAATGGTTACAACTAAAGCAAGTGGTGTATTCAGAGATAATGATAATTTAGCACGTAAAGAATTTTTTGACAGCCTAAAGATTAATAACGGAGGGCATAATATATAAACAATGGGTAAAAAAAGAACACTAAATGAAATGAGACAAACTAAGGATGCACATTATATTCCAAAGTATGACCCTCAAACAGGAGATATAAATCCTTACTATAAAGAACTAACAGGTGAAGAACTTGAGGAAATGATGAATGAAACTGATACACCTCCAGGAGTTCAATTTGTAAATGAAGTAGAAATATTTAACGCCACATTCGGTAAACCAAACAACTATGTCCCAACAATCCCAGAAAAAAAAGAAACTGATTTCGTCTACGACTTTTGTATCGAAGAAATCACAGAATATCAAGAAGCTTGCCAAAACGGAGACATCGTGGAAATTCTGGATGCTATTTGCGATATTGCTTATGTTACCTTGGGGAATGCCACTATGTTACATGGCCTTAAAGATAAGATTTGGCCAGCGTATAAAGAAGTCCAGGCGTCAAATATGTCTAAGTCTTGCAAAACTGAAGAAGAAGCAGCACAAACTGTCACTCAAAGAGCTAAGGAGCAAGGTGAAGAATGCCATTTTGAAAAAGTAGGTGATTATTATGTTGTATACAGAACCAGAGATAGAAAAGTAATGAAATCGATTAACTATTTTAGACCAGATTTAAAGCAATTTTTTACAGAAGAGGAGCTAAAGAATGTATAAGAAGGCATTTGCACGAAGAATAGGAGGAAACAAACATTTAATACACCTTTGGACAGACGAAGGTTACGAAAAAGTTGAATGGACAAACTTTGCCTATAAAGAATGCAGTGAAGCAGATGCTGATTACATAGGTTTAAATGGCGAACCACTAAGAAAGACTAGTAAATGGGGTCCTGATGATTCAGGACTCCATTTTCATGATATGAAAGCATATCAAAAATTCTTAATAGAAAAGTATGGTACTAATGATGAACCATCTACTACACACAGAGAATTATTTTTTGATATTGAAACTGAAATGGGTGATGCTTTAACACCTGAATATATTCAAAACGCACCTAAAAAAGTTACATCTATAGCTTGGTATGATAAACAAGTAGATGAATGGGGTATATTAATTTTAGACACTAAAAATCAATTAGAACACACTAAAGCTAGAAATAAAGAAATCACACCAGTCAAAACAGAAAGTGACTTACTAGCTAAATTCTTAGAAAAATTTAGAGAAATTGACCCTGACATTATAGTAGGATACAATAGTGATTATTTTGATATTCCTTATTTATATTACAGAATGTGTAATGTATTAGGTGAAGATTGGGCTAGACATTTATCCCCTATTGGTTATGTTAGAGAAACACCTTGGTTTAAAGACCAATACATTCAAATAGCAGGTGTTGAATCTTTAGATTATATGAGATTACATAAGAAATTTAGTTGGAAAGATGAACCATCATGGAAATTAGATGCTATTGGAGAGAAATATGCAGGTATAAATAAGGTTGAATATGAAGGTAATTTAGATTCATTATTTGAAAGTGACATAAATAAATTCATCCAATATAACTTTGTTGATGTTGAAATACTAGTTGAATTAGATAAAAAATTAGAATATTTAGCTTTATCCAAAAACTTATCTCATAAAGGAAAACATAACTACCAAGAAGTATATGCTAATACAAATACCCAAGATGGTGCTATTTCAGCTTATTTATTATCTCAAAATATAATCCCACCTGCTAAAGACAAAGACTTAAAAGCAGAGAAAGGATATGCTGGAGGTTATTTATTTTGTCCTAAAGCAGGAATATACAACTATATGTTTGATGAGGATTTAACTTCACTATACCCTTCTATTATAATGTCACTCAACATAGGTAAAGAAACATTAAAAGCAAGAATCATAGATGCTGATGACCGAAACAGTAGATTAGGATTAAATGATTTAAAGTTAAAGGACCCAAATGCTACTATGATTATTAAAAATAATAAAGGTAAAAGAGCAGAAGTCACAATAGAAAATTTATTAAAATTTATAAATAAAAATCAATTTACTATATCAGCAAATGGTACAATGTTTGCTACAAATAGACAATCAGTACTATCAACTATACTAGCTAAATGGTTTAGTGAAAGAGTATTATACAAAGGTAAAATGAAAAAAGCATATCAAGCTGGAGATAAAGAAGCAGGAGCTAAATATCATTTACTACAATATACAATGAAAATTTTATTAAATAGTTTATATGGTGCAACAGCATTACCTAGTTTTAGATATGGTAATGTTAATTTATCAAAAGCTATAACACTTTCGGGACAAAGAATTATTCAAGAATCAGCTTTAATAGCAAATAAAAAAATGAACGAGGAGATAAAAAATGTTAAGTAAACAATCAATTAGAAAAGAGCATGTTATACTTTTAAATAGAGTAAAAATGTCAAAAGATGAAATAATAGAAATATCTAAAGATTTCAATGAGAATGAAGAAGGACGTTTTAGAAAAATGCTCCAACAAGGAGGGACTATTACTATACAGGGTAAAAAATTTCAAATTTTAAAGGATTTAAAAGACTATGCTAGAAATAGTAAAGGTGAATATGAAGCTCCAGCTAAACCTCATAGAAACGAAGATTGGGAATGAAGCATTTAGAAGACACACCATGGTGGATTTGTGATCCTGAAGATACTAACTACTGTGCTTATGTAGACACAGATAGTAACTATTTTCATGCTGAACCTTTATTAAGACATAGATTTCCTAATTTTGATGAAATGTCTGATAAGGAAAAGGATACTGAATTAGAAAATATAGCTTTAGAATATCAAGATATTATTACAGACCATTACAATAATGTAGCTAAGGATGTTTTTAATATAAATCAATTTGAATGGTTTGATAAACCACATTGGTTAGAAATGAAAACTGAATGTGTAATAAGATCAGCTTATTTTAGAGCAACTAGAAGATATGCTCAATGGATTACTAAACAAGAAGGCGTTGAAAAAGAAACACTTGATATTAAAGGTTTAGAGTTTCAAAAGTCAAATTTCCCACCTTTATTAGGTAAATTTTTTAATGATGTTTTAGTAGACGTTTTAAAAGGTGAAACACAAGATGATATAGATAATAGGGTAAAAGTATTTAAAAAGCAAGTATTAGATGGAACTATACCATTAACCGATTTAGGTAATCCAACATCAGTAAAACAAATAGGTAAACATCAAGGTAAACCAGCCAGAAAGGGAGAAATGTTATCAACATTTAACCATGTAGAAAATAAAGTTGGTAGAAAATTAGGTGCACCCGCAGCAGTAAAAGCAGCTATTAGATATAACGATTTACTTAGATTTTGGAAATTAGATAGTAAACATGAATTAATTACTAATGGTACTAAGGTTAAATGGATTTATTTAAAACCAAACCCATACCATATTGAAGAAATAGCATTCCTAAACTATGATATGCCAGAAAAAATTAATACATTCATTGAACAATACGCTGATAGAAAGAAAGTATTTGAAAGCATTTTACTAAATAAACTAGAAGGGTTTTATGGTGATTTAGAATGGAACCTTAACTTAAACCCTTACATAAACCAATTTTTCGACTTATGATATCAAAATCTTTATTACAATCAATAATAGCTAAATACCATTTAGGTGAAATAGAACAAATTAAATGGGAAATTGAAGATAAACAATTAAACATTAATTTTGTTGCCCCATCAAATATGGTGCTGGGATCAGTTAAATGTAACGATTTTCAAATGGAAGATGCTAACTTAGCAATATACAACACTAAAAAATTAGCTAATTTAATTTCAATTTGTAACGGTGATTTAATGTTAGATTTAGAAAGACAAATGGAGATTATCACTAAACTAAAAATAGCAGATTTAAACTTCAATTTAGAATATGCTTTATCAGATCCACTATTAATTAGAAAAGTAGGCACAGCCAAAGCTGTAGATGGTTGGTATGTTGAATTACAATTAAGTAGTGAAGAGATAGGCAATATTTTAAAAGCCAAAAGTGCTATGTCAGAAGTAGAACAATTTTTAGTTACTACTACAAAAGATTTAGATAATATGGATGTATGTGAACTTGTATTTGGAGACGAAATAGGGCACAACAATAAAATAACATACCAATTAAAGGGTGTTATAAACAAAGAGCATATGAAAATTAAATATAACTCTAATATGTTAAAGACTATATTAAACGCAAATAAAGATATGGATGAAGGTACATTTAAAATATCTAACGCAGGTTTAATGTATTTACATTTCACAGATGGTGTTATAGAAAGCGAATATTATATGGTTCCTACAGAAGATGGTATTATTTCTTAGTTTTCATATATGTATTGATGCAAACTTAGGATGCACAAACAGCTCACCAAAATGGGAGCTTAGTAATTTAATAACAGGGTAGTTTAAACACCCACAAAACTAAATGATATGAGTACATTATTTCACGAGCGAACACCGTTCGACATTTTATTCAAAAACTTCTTTCAAGCCGAAGGAAAATTTCAACCAACAACATTCGAAAACAAACAACCACACCCACTAGATATATTCTATGATGATGACGGTCTCAATTTTGAGATTGCCTGCACAGGTTTAACCAAAAAAGATATACAGTTAAAAATTGATGGAGATCAATTAAACATATCTTATGATAAACCATCAGAAGAAGAATCATATGAGGGTTATATTTATAAAGGTCTAGCAAAAAGGTCTTTTAAATTAGGGTATAAAATAGCAGCTAAATTTGATTTATCAAAGATAGAAGCTAAAATGGAAAATGGATTACTCCATTTATTCATCCCAACATCAGAAGACAAAAAATCAAAAATAGTAACAATAAAATAAAAAAACCGCATCCTAGGTTTGCTTATTAAACTATTTTTATTATATTAACCACAAACGTAAAATTAAATTAAGTTATGGAATTAGAAGCATTATTCGATGCCGTTATTGTTAAACCTCAAGAAGAAGAAGAGACTCAATACGGTTCAATTGTAGTACCTGATTTAGGTAAAGACAGAAATGAACATGGAACAGTAGTTGCTGTAGGTCCTGGAAGGCAAGTAGCAGGAATTGGTTTTGTAGAAACAAATATTAAAATTGGAGACAAAGTAATTCTCCCAACAGTTGGTTTTACAAAGTTAGAACATAAAGGAGATGAATATTATATTGGCTCTGAAAATCAAATATTAGCAAGAGTAAAAAATACAACATCAGTAGAGGATGTTTTAGCAGAAACCGAAGTATCAGAGGAAGATTTTGATGCTCTTAAATCAATAAATTAAGATGAGTAAAATTATAGAATTTGGCCCTGAAGCCAGAAAAAAACTAGTAAAAGGAATAGATACAATAGCACTTGCAGTAGTATCTACATTAGGACCAAATGGTAGAAACGTAGTTATTTCAAAACCAGGTCAAAACCCACAATCAACCAAAGATGGTGTAACAGTAGCAAAAAATATTTCATTAGAAGAACCAACTGAAGAGTTAGGTGTTCAAATGCTTAAACAAGCAGCTATTAAAACAGCCGACAATGCTGGAGATGGCACTACTACCTCTACTTTATTAGCTAGAGAAATAGTTAAAGCTGGGTTAAAAAGATTAGATGATGGAGCAAATGCTGTTGATATTAAGAGGGGAATTGATAAAGGAGTAGAACAGGTAGTAAATAATTTAAGGTCTATTACAGAACAAGTAGATAATCAAGAACAACTAGAACAAATAGCTACTATTTCTTCTAACAATGATGAAACTATAGGTAAGTTAATTGCTACTGCAATGGAAAAAGTAGGTAAAGAAGGAGTAGTTCATATTGAAGAATCTAAAACAGGAGAAACTTATTTAGAGACTGTAGAAGGTATGCAATTTGATAGAGGTTATAAATCACCTTATTTTGTTACAGATAATAATACAATGTCTACTACATTGGATGATTGTTATGTTTTAATAGCAGACCATACTTTTACTCAAGTAAAAGAATTATTACCAATACTAGAAAGTGTTTCAAATACAAATAAATCCCTTTTAATCATTGCCAAAGACATAGACAATGAAGCATTAGCTACCCTTATTGTAAATAAGATGAGAGGTTCATTAAAAGTATGTGCAGTTAAAGCTCCTGAATTTGGAGATAGACAAAAACTAGTATTAGATGATATAGCTGTTCTAACTGGAGGTCAAGTATTCAGTAAAGAAAAAGGCATGAAACTAGAAAAATTTAGTTGGGAATGGTTTGGTGAAGCTAGAGTATCTACTATCACTAAAGAAAAAACAACTATTGTAGATGGTAAAGGGTCTGAAGATGCTATTACTGCTAGAGTAGAAGAATTAGCTAAACAAATTGATAAAGCCGATACCCCGTTTGCAATGGAAAAGTTACAAGATAGAATGTCTAAGTTTGTAGGAGGAGTAGCAATTGTTCATGTAGGTGGAAATACTGAAACTGAAATGAATGAGAAAAAGGATAGAGTAGATGATGCCTTACATGCTACAAAAGCAGCAATTGAAGAAGGAATACTACCAGGTGGCGGTTCAGCTTTATTAGGAGCATCTTCAACATTAGAAGATAAAAATGATGGAATTAATAAATTAAATGATTTTGATTTTGGTATTGATATTGTTAGACAAGCCATTCAAAAACCATTTGGTCAAATTTTACAAAATGCAGGTTATACTAAAGATAGAATAGGTGAATTAATGTCTGAAGTAAATCAGTTAGACTGGGTAGGTTATGATATCAAGAAAAATGAAGTTATTAATCTAAAAAATGCTGGTATTATTGATCCTTTTAAAGTTACTAGAAGTGCATTACAAAATGCATCTTCAATAGCAGGAACAATATTATTAACTGAAGCTACTATTGTAGAAAAACCAAACGAAAATAAACAACCCCAAATTGACCCAGCTGCAATGATGGGAATGGGAATGTAAAGTTATGATTATAAAAATAATATTTTTAACATTCTGCTGTTTACTAACAGTAGTTAAAGACGAAATATGAAAACAGAAGTTATAGAAAGAAATGAGGTTATAGCAACAAGAGTACCACCTGGAGACAGGTGGTCTTTAGTTGATGATTCAAAAAAAGTTATTCACAAATCTTTAACAGATGCTTTGGAAGCTTATTTAGGAGTTAGTAACTTCAAGGGCGAATATAGGTTAGCTCCTTTAGATGGTAAGTTATATGCTATTAAAACAACAGAAGAAGAAGTCAAACCTGAACCAATAAAGAAATACAATATTTACGGAGACGAGTATTAAAATTGATGAGTCCTAAATTAACTAAAAAATAACGCTTATGGAAAATTTAGATATAATTATAGGAACCCTGATTGGATCAGGTTTAACTACTTTAGTGGCAGTTTTTGTTACTAGGGTTTCAAATCGATTCAAACAGGTAAATCAAGATTTACATGATGTAAATCAAGAACAAACAACTCAATTAAATGTGATGTACGATAGTACTACAAGAGAAATTGAGAACATACACAGAGAAATGGATTCACAACTTAATAAGTTAGAATCTAGATTAGTAAAATTAATAAATAAATAACCCAATTTGGGACTCTCAATTTTATTTCGTATATTATATTAAAAAGGGTTATGAAAGAACATTCACTTTTAGTTGAAAAATATAGGTCAAAAGACCTAACAGAGTATGTAGGAAATGAACATATTAAAACTCAAATACAAAAATATCTAGACCAAGATGATATTCAAAACTTTATATTCTATGGTCCTGCTGGTACTGGAAAAACGACTCTGGCAAAACTTATTGTCAATAATCTGGAATGTGATTACCTTTATATCAACGCTTCTGATGAACGAGGTATCGAAACTATTAGGGATAAAGTCACAAGTTTCTCAAGCACTATATCGTTTAGAAAGATTAAAGTTGTCATCCTTGATGAGGCGGATTTTCTCACCATCCAAGCACAAGCATCTTTAAGAAATACAATAGAAACGTTTTCAAGATCTACACGTTTCATCCTCACTTGTAATTTCGTAGAAAGAATAATAGATCCGCTTCAATCAAGATGTCAAGTACTAAAAATAGTACCACCAAGTAAAAAAGAGGTAGCAAAACACATAAAAGGGATACTAGACAAGGAAGAAACAAAGTTTGAAATCAAAGCTCTTGCTAACATAGTTAATAAACATCATCCGGATATACGAAAGATGCTAAATACTATTCAGCTATCAACTCAAAATAATGAGCTAGTAGTGGATGAATCAATCTTAGTATCATCAAACTATATCAAACAAATAATCGAGGAATTAAAACTAAAGAAAACCGATTTTAAAAAATTAAGACAGATAATAGCCGATTCTCAAGTACGTGATTTTGAAGAATTATATAGAGCATTATTTGATCATGCCTCCGAATATGCCATTGGTAGAGAAGGAAGTGTAGCAATAGTTTTGAATGAGCATCAATATCATTCTAACTTTCGTATTGACAAGGAAGTCAATATAGCAAGTGCATTAGCAAAAATAATTGAAATTAAAAAACCACAAGTGATATGAATAACCCACAACAACAAAAAATGAATATTGATTTTAAGAATACAACTGCAATCGAGGGATTCGATGGTGGGCATTTATTTGGTCAAGCATTCGTATTAAGAAAAGTATCAAAATTCGTAGCAGGAACAGATGAAGATGCAATGCTTCCAATACCTGTATTTTATGATTTAGATACTAAAAAAATAATAGCGGATTCTTTACCTAAAGAAATTAGAGAGGATTATAAAGATATTACAATATGATATATGTAGGAATTACATTTGCAATAGGATTAGTTTTAATAGGAATCTGGGTATACAAAGGTGAGCAAGAACGAAAAGGACAAGATTAAGAATATATTTTGCTGGTTACAACATATAACGTTGTATAAGACATCCGCTGAAGAATTCACGGATAACGACTGGGAAAAATTTAATTCATATATGGTGCATAGATTTGTTAGTATGCATGTATATTACGTTGAAATCGCAGATTACGCGCAAAGTATGTTACCAAATATGAAAAAACAAATATATAATTTTTATAAAGAAATGTTACCTAAAAAGAAAGTTTGGCTACAATATGTCAAATCAAAAACTGAAACAGTTAATAAAGATTTAGTAGAAGATATAGCAAAATACTATGAAGTTGGAGCAACAGATGCCCTTTCGTATATTGCAGTAATGACTAAAGAAGAAATACCCATTATATTAGGAGAAATGGGTAAAGACGAAAAAGAAATAAAAAAACTCCTCAAAAATAAATAATATGAAAAAATCAATAATCACAGGTATACTGTTTTTAGTAGCTGTTTCATTTTCTGCACAAGAAAAAGGACACAAAAACACTAGACCTATCAAAGATACTAAAGTTGTAGTTAACCCTATTAAACCTACAGTATTTAATAAAGAAGAAAAAACAACTAAAGTTGTTGTAACTCCAGTTAATAGTAACTCTACTAACAGAGCAGCATCATCTTCAGTTAACACTAACAAACCAGAAAAAGTTAAGGGTGAAAGAAAAGAAAAAGTAACTGTTAACAACAGAGCAGCAAGTGCTCCAAAACCAACTGGTCTAAATCCTGAAAAAGTTAAAGAAGTAACTAAGGAAAGAAAACCAAAAGTAAAAAAAGAGAAGTAAATGAACGAGGGTAGGCTTGAAGAACTTTTATACAGTGCAGAAGAGCATGGTAAAAGACAACAAATGTTTAAAGAAATTTACTATTTAAAAAATGCCTACCCTTCTCTTAAACGAGAAGATTTATATGAACAGGCATATCAAAACGTAATGAAGACATGAAAAAAAGTAAAGTTATAGAAGCATTAACTGCACAAGCAAATGCAGATAAAGCAAAAGCCATAATGGCATTAGATTTATTAGAAAACCAAGCAGTAGGAATTGGTGATCACACAGTAAATGATTTTATGAAAGATGCTACAGAAGCACTAACATTATTAACTGATGCAGATGATAGATTAGAAACATTAAATAAATATTGGGGCGAACACCCACTACCTTTTTAATTATGGAAGCAGAAAAGATAAAAGAAATTATCGAAGATGAGATAAATCAAACAATTACTATTTTTGAAGAAGAATACCCTGAATTATCTAAAGAATTTAAAGATATTCAAGATGAAATGTATGCAATGTTTGCAGCGAAGCATATGGATTATGGTTTACAAAACATTTCATTAGGAGGAGATTTAACCAATGAAAATGATAAGAAGTTTTCACTAACAGGTTTAGCAATTAGATTAACAGACAAGATATCTAGATTAAGAAATTTACTTACTAATGGTAGAAGTTTTGTTAAAGGTGAAGGAATGGAAGACACGTTTATAGATGTAGCTAATTATGGTATAATTGGTATGTTAGTAGGACGTGATAAGTGGAAAAAATAAATGGCTAAGATACCTGCAATAGTAAAGGAAATCCAAAAAACTCCTAAAAGGGAGATGAACTATGGTTATCAAAAAAACATTTCATATTCACAATATACAATGTGGAAGAAATGTCCTAAACAATGGGCACTACAATATAGAGATGGCCATAAAATGTATAAACCAAGTATCCACACAGTATTTGGGAAAGCATTACATGAAGCATTTCAACATTACATTCAAACGATGTATGAAACAAGTGCAGCAGCAGCTGATAGAGAAGATATCAATGAAATGCTTAAAGACCAACTTAGGGCCCATTATCAAGATGAATATAAAAAGAATAAAAACCAACATTTTTCCAGTGCAGGTGAATTAAGTGAATTCTATCAAGATGGAGTTGAAATACTAAATTACTTAAAAAAACACAGGGGTAAATATTTCTCAAAACGAGGTTGGCATTTAGTAGGGATAGAAACACCTATATTAATGCCTCCTATGAAATATAATCCTAATGTTTTATTCATGGGTTATCTAGATATTGTAATGTATAATGAAAAACTAGATAAATTTAAAATAATAGATATTAAAACATCTACCAATGGTTGGAAATTAAAATATGTCAAAGACGATGAAGATAAACAATTCCAACTTATACTATATAAAAAATATTTTGCAGAGCAATTTGGAGTCCCAATAGAAAATATTGATATTGAGTTCTTCATTACCAGAAGGAAAGTATACGAAGAAGGAGATTTCCCACAGAAACGATTTCAAATGTATTCTCCACCTTCAGGTAAGATAAAAACAAGTAGGGCAACTAAAGCAATAGAAGAATTTATGAGCGAATGCTTTATAGAAAATAAACATACAACAAAGACAATGTATCCTAACCCATCAAAATGGAATTGCACATTTTGTCCCTACAAAGAAGATAAACAGTTATGCGGGTTAGGTGCATCTTTCTAAAGTTGTATATATGTATTGTATGAAAAAGTTATATTAAATTAAAGATTATGAGTAATAAAAAAGACAAAACACTAACCAGTGTTAAAATCCAAAGTGATTTATTTCAAGATTTTAAAATAGAGTGCGTAAAACGTAAATTTTCCTTCCAGAAACTTGCCGACCGCGCCATTTATTTGTATCTTACAGATGAAGATTTTAGAAAAACGATTAGTAATCAAACCAACTTAGAATTATAAAATGAATAAAGATTATAAGTACCTTCCTAAAGAAGATAGGAAAAAAATACTACTAATATGTGATGATATTAGAGTACACTCAGGAGTAGCAACAATAGCTCAACAAATTGTTAAAAAAACCTGCCAACATTATAATTGGGTTCAAATTGCAGGAGCCATTAACCACCCAGATAAAGGAAAAAAACTATCATTAGATAAACAATTATCTGAAGAAACTGGAGTAGAAGATCCAAGTGTAATATTATACCCAGTACATGGATATAGCGATTCTACATTAGTCAGACAGTTAATAAAACATGAAAAGCCAGATGCTATAATGTTATTTACAGATCCTAGATATTTTGCTTGGTTATTTGCTATTGAAAATGAAATTAGAAAAAACATTCCAATTATATATTTAAACATTTGGGATGATTATCCAGCCCCTCTATATAATAAAGAATTTTATGAGTCTTGTGATTTACTAATGGGAATTTCAAAACAAACAGTAAATATTAATAATATTGTATTAGGAGATAAGGCAGTAGATAAAATTATAGAATACCTTCCACACGGTTTAGATCATACAAATTACAAACCTGCATCTGAATATAATAAAGAAGAAAATAAGGATTTAGAAAATATGAAAAAACATTTCTTTGGAAATGATGAAATAGACTTTTGTTTATTTTTTAACTCTAGGAATATTAGAAGAAAACAAATCCCAGATACATTGTGGGCATTTAGAATGTTTTTAGATGGTTTACCACAAGAAAAAGCTGATAAGTGTAGGTTTTTATTACATACTGAATTAGTAACTGATGCTGGGACTGATTTAAGAGCTGTAGCTGAATTATTATTTGGAGATGGTAAATACCCTAAAGCTGTTATATTTGACGAAAAAAGATGGGAAATAAATCAATTAAGACATTTATACAATATAACAGATTGCCAAATACTTTTAACATCAAATGAAGGATGGGGATTAACCTTAACAGAAGGAATATTATCAGGTAACCCTATTATAGCCAATTCAACAGGAGGTATGCAAGACCAAATGAGGTTTGCAGATGATAAAAGGAAATGGTTTACCCCTTCTCCTGAAGTACCTTCTAATAATACTGGGAAATATAAAAACCATGGTGAATGGGCATTTCCAGTTTACCCAACTTCTAGATCAATCCAAGGATCACCTCAAACTCCATATATTTGGGATGATAGATGTAAACCTGAAGATGCAGCTGATAGAATAAGAGAAGTATATGATTTAGGTAAAGAAAAAAGAAAGGAAATTGGGCTTAAAGGTAGAGAATGGGCAATTAGTGATGAAGCAGGATTTACAGCTGAACATCAAGGTAAAAGATTTATTGATGTTACAAATAAACTATTTAATACTTGGGAGCCAAGGGAAGTCTTTGAAGTAATAGACACAGACGAAGCAGATATTTTAAGAACTCAAACACACAATTTAATATATTAATATGAAAAAAACAGTTATAGTAAGTTGTCCTGTGGACACATATTCGGGTTATGGAGCAAGAGGTAGAGATGTAGTTAAAGCATTTTATGAATTAGGAAAATATGATGTGAGAGTATTACCTCAAAGATGGGGAGATACACCTTGGGGTTTTATAGATGACCATGAAGAAGAGTGGGGTTTTTTAAATCCTCTTTTAATAACCCCTGAAACAGGACAATTACCACAACCTGATATTTGGGTGCAAATAACAATACCTAATGAATTCATGCCCCAAGGAAAATTTAATATTGGCATTACAGCAGGAATTGAATCTAATTTAGCACCTGCGGATTGGTTAGAAGGATGTAATAAAATGAATTTAATATTAGGCTCATCTAAACATACACTTGGAGTTCTTAAAGCTAGTAAATGGGAACAACAGGATAATAGAACAGGTCAAAAACGTTCTATTACAGTAAATCCAAACCTACCAATGGAGGTTTTATTTGAAGGTTTTAATGAAAATGTTTATAAAAAAACAACAGAAAAATTAGACTTACCTGAGATTAAAGAACAATTTTGTTTCTTATTTACTGGAATGTGGATTCAAGGAGATTATGGTCATGATAGAAAGAATATAGGAGTAATGATAAAAACTTTTCTAGAAACTTTTAAAAATAAACAAAAACAACCAGCTTTAATTTTAAAAACAAGTGCTGGAAGTGCTTCTTATTCTAGTAGACAACAAATACTAAAAAAGATAAATAATATTAAAGCTCAAATAAAAGGAAAACTACCTAAAATCTATCTAATTCATGGAGACCTTACTGATGAGGAAATGAACCAATTATATAATCACCCTCAAGTAAAATGTATGGTAAGTGCTACTAAAGGAGAAGGATTTGGTAGACCATTACTTGAATTTACACAAACTAAAAAACCAATAATAGCTTCAGGTTGGTCAGGTCATGTTGATTTTCTTAAACCAGATATGAGTTATTTAATTCAAGGGAAATTACACAATGTACATCCAAGTGCAGCTAATAAATGGTTAGTTAAAGAATCTCAATGGTTTGACATAGATGTAGTTGCCTTAAATAATGCTTTCAAAACAATATATTTAAATTATAAAGACTGGAGTATTAAAAGTAAAAAACAAGGAAATTTTGTTAAAGAAAATTTTAGTTATACAAATATGAAAGAAAAATTGGGTAGTATTTTAGAAGAAAAAACTGGAAATATGCCCCAACATATTAAATTAAAATTACCTAAACTACAAAAAACATAAAATGGAATCAGATAAATTAGGAATATGTGATAGATGTGGATCTGATGCATGTTACATCACAGAAGTAAATCAAGATATAAAAAACCACTATTGTTATGGTTGTGGTTTTCAATCAAACACTTTATTACGTGAAGGTGAAGAATTATATGATGAACAGTTAGAAACTCTACCTGAATTATATAAAGACTTACAATTTACTGATAAAAATGGTCAAGTATGGTTCCCTACAACAGTAAATTTATTAGAACAAGGAATGGTATTTGCAAATGGGTCAACCACAGATAATTGGAAATGGGCTTCTGTTTTAGCAGTAAAAATACCAGAAGAAGAAAAAGAAAAATTTCCTATTAAGGGAAAAAAAGGAGAATATTATGAATATAGAATGGACATGACTACAATGAAACAATTTGAGGAACGTGATTTTATGGAAGCTCTTTCGTATATTGGGGTATTACCTAGTTAAAAATAAAAAAATACAAAATATGAAAATAAGTTACGGTTTAACTGTTTGTAATGAAGATAAGGAATTAGAAAATCTTATTACTTATTTAAAAGATATTATTGAAAGTGAAGATGAAATAGTTATTGTTTATGATCAAAATAGAGTAACTAATGAAGTAAAACAAATACTTGAAAAATACAAAAGTGATTGTACCTCTTACCCTTTTGATTTTAAACAAAATTTTTTAGAAAATAAAAATTATCTTAATAGCAAATGTAAGGGGGATTATATTTTCCAACTAGATGCAGATGAAATTCCAGAAAAGTTTTTAGTTGAAAATTTAAAAGCAGTATTAGAATCTAATTCCGCTGATGTATTTATTACTCCTAGGAAGAATTTAGTAGCAGGACTAACCCAGGAACATATTCAAAAATGGGGATGGGGTGTAAATGAAAAAGGATGGGTAAATTGGCCAGACTCACAAAAAAGAATATATAAAAATGATTCCTCTATTAAATGGACAGGGCACCAAGTACATGGGATGATTTCGGGTTATAAAACATATATTACTTTACCTTTATCAGAAGAATGGAGTATTACACATAATAAAACAATCGACAGGCAGGAAATGCAAAATGAAAGATACCAAAACATTGAAAAAAAGAAAATATAAAATAGAAAAAAATGGGTGAAGAATTAAATAAAGAATTTTATGATAGTGTTTACGAAAAAGGTGGATTTGAAAAACTTTACCTAAAAGAGGCTAAAGAAATAAAGTCTTACTATCCTACTTGGAAATATTCATACGATTATATAATTGAAAAGGGTATAAAAAACATAATTGACTTGGGTTGCGGTCCAGGGCATTTTGCGTCATTATTTAAAAATGGGGATGACGTTTCATATACGGGTTATGATTTTTCTGTAGTTGCTATAGAACAAGCGATAAAAAGAAATAAAAATGTAAAAAATATGTCTTTTAAAGTACAAAATTTAAATGAAATTAAAATAGATAAAAAACATAATTTCTACACATCTTTTGAGTTTTTAGAACATATAAGCTTTGATAGGGAAATTTTAGGTAAGTTACAAACCAACGATAATATATTATTTAGTGTACCAAACTACGACTCAAGGGGGCATGTTAGACATTATAAATCTTTTAATGAAATTGTAGATAGATATAAAGATTTACTAGAAATTAATTTAGTACATGAGATTAAAATCTCTGGAACCTCTAAAATTTATCTTTGTCATGGAGTTAGAAAATAAAATAGATATTACTGTAGCTCTTCCTACTTGGGAAAATAAAGATATAATTTGGCTTCAATTAGAAAGCTTATGTAGGCAAGAAACCCAATATACTTGGGAACTAATAGTTTGTGAAGAACAAACTCCAAACATGATGGGAAAAGAAACGTTGTTTTCTTATTATCCAAGGTTAAAAAAAGCAGGTTGTGTAGATATAAAATATATAACTTTACAAGATTGGGTTCCTTTATCTCAAAAATGGGTTTTAATATCTGAGGTAGCATTAGGAAATTCTTTTATTTTAGCTGCATCAGATAATTATTCACCTCCTAATCGTTTAGAAATCTCCCATCAAAAAATACTAGAAGGAAATAATTGGGTTGATGTTAAAAAAGGGTTATTTTATAATGTAAATACTGGTGATACTAGTACTTATAAATTACCATCTAATGGTAATTCAAAAACAGGGTTATTTATGTGTACTAAAACTGAATATATAAAAAAATTAAAAGGACCTTGGCCTAGCAAACATATTGACAATTGGATTAGAAAACAAATTACTATAGAACCTAGATTTCAATTCGAAAACAACCAAAAAGGTCTCCATACAGATGGAGCTAATAAAATCTCCCAGGATAGAAAAATATGTTATTCCAATCAAAATAATTTTTATCACACTCCTGTAGGATTTTATCCTCCTGAACAAAGTTTAGTAGAAATCCTCCCAGATGAAATAATAACCTTATTAAATAAATTAAAATGAAAAAAATAAATTTTGGAGTTGTAGGTGTTGGTCATATAGGCAAACGACACAGCAGTATGGTATTAAATAATAAAAATTGTGAATTAATAGCATTTTGTGATGTAAAAAATAAAAACGAATTAGGATTAGAATCTTTTAAGGGTGTAAGTTTTTACAATAACATAAAAGATATGTTAATCAACCACCCAGAAATAGATGTGGTTTGTATTTGTACTCCAAATGGTTTACATTCGAAACAGGCAATACAATCATTAGAAAATAATAAGCATGTTATCATTGAAAAACCCATAGGCTTAAAAATATCTGAATCTGAAAAAGTATTACATGCTGCACTTCAAAACCATAAACAAGTCTTTGCAGTAATGCAAAATAGATATTCTCCACCAAGTATGTGGTTAAAAGAAATAGTAGATAAAAAAATTATTGGTGATATTTTTATGGCTCAAGTAAATTGTTATTGGAATAGAGACGATAGATATTATAAAAAAGGAGGATGGAAAGGAACCCAAGATTTAGATGGTGGTACACTTTTCACTCAGTTTTCCCATTTCATAGATATCATGTATTGGTTGTTTGGAGATATAGAAAATATTCAAGGAAAATTCAATGATTTCACTCACCAAGAATCTACAGATTTTGAGGACTCAGGAATAGTTTCTTTTGATTTCAAAAATGGTGGTATGGGTTGTTTAAATTATTCAACTGCAGTATGGGATAGTAATTTAGAAAGTAGCATTACTATTATTGGAAGTAAAGGAAGTGTTAAAGTTGGTGGGCAGTATATGAATGAGATTGAATATTGTAATATTAAAGATTATGAAATGCCTACGCTGCCACCATCAAACCCACCTAATGATTATGGACAATATAAGGGTAGTGCTGCAAATCATCATTACATTATTCAAAATGTTGTAGAAACATTAAGAGGACAAAATGTTGCTACTACTAATGTTTTAGAAGGATTAAAAGTAGTAGAAATAATAGAAAAAATATATAACAAAAGGTAGTATGGGGAATAAAAAACGCTTAGAATTTATAAAATCTTTACAAGATAAAGAAATATTACCCCCAAAAATCATAATAGGAGATAATTGTGAAATTAAGCCATCTGCAGTATTAGGAAATGATGGGTTTGGTTTTGAACCTGATGAAAATGGGGATTTAGTATTTTTTCCTCATTTTGGAAATGTAGTAATTGGAGATAACGTTAGAATTGGTTCTCATGTTTGTATTGATAGAGGGAACATGCATGATACTATTATTAAAGATGGAGTAAAAATAGATAATTTAGTTCATGTGGGTCATAATGTTACCATAGGAAAAAACACTTTAGTTGTAGCAGGAAGTGTAATATGTGGTTCAGTTGAAATAGGAGAAAATTGTTTTATAGGAGCAAATTCTACAATTAGACAAAAATTAAAAATAGGCAACAATGTTATAATTGGTATGGGCGCAGTAGTAACTAAAGATATCCCAGATAATGAAATATGGGCAGGAAACCCTGCTAAATTTTTAAAAAATAATAAATGATAACTAATATTTTTAATAAGGTTTTAGTAATAGGAGCTCATACAGATGATGGGGAAATAGGAGCAGGAGCTACAATTTCAAGATTTTGTAGAGAAGGTAAAGAGGTACATTATGTTGCTTTCTCAATATGTGAAGAATCAATCCCAAAAGAATTCCCTAATGATATTACTTCAAAAGAAATAATTAAAGCTGGTAGTAAGTTAGGAATACCACAAAATAATATCCAAACCTTAAGATACAAAGTAAGAAATTTCCCAGAAAATAGACAAGATATTTTAGAAGATATGGTTAGATTAAATAATACTCTCCAACCAGATTTAGTATTAATTCATAATTCTTTTGATATTCATCAAGACCATAAAACCATTTATGAAGAGGGATTAAGAGCCTTTAAAAAAACAAGTATATTAGGGTATGAATTACCTTGGAATAATTTAGACATTAGTAATAGATGTTTTATTAAAGTTCAAGAACAAGATTTAAAGAATAAAGTAGATTCTATTTTAGAGTACAAATCTCAATCATTTAGAAACTATATTAGTGAAGAATATATAAAATCTTTAATGATGATTAGAGGTAAACAGATTAATTTTAATTTGGCTGAGTCATTTGAAGTTATTAGATTAATATTCTAAAATATGGAAAATAAAAAATTTTTAATAATAATACCTTACTACAATCCTGGAGAGTGTTTTGAGGAAGCAATAGAAGGTGTCCTTCAACAAGAATATAAAAATTGGCATTTAGTTTTACTTGATGATGCCTCAACTGATAAATCTGAAGAATTATTAAATAGATATAAAAACCATGAAAAAATATCTTTTTTATATAATGTAAAAAATGAGGGATGTTATTATAGTATTAATAAAGCTTTATTAGCTAATTTAAATGGTGATTGGGATTATTGGAATTTTTCTGGGGCAGATGATTCAATGGATTTAACAAGGTTAAGCAAAATTAATGATTTTTTAAACTATAACCCTAACACAGTAGGTTTAAAAACAACTTACATAAGAATGTGGTATGAGACAAAAGAAGTAGATTATGAAAATGGTAAACCTCACATTACAACAAGTGAAGGAAATGTTTTTTATTCTAAAAAAATACTTCCCTATTTAGGGTATTATGATAATACAAGATTTTCAGGTGATACAGATTATTGGTGGAGATTAGAGAATTTTATTAAATTAAACCCAAAATACAATTTTAAATTAGGTGAACATAAAGATCCTTTAATAGTAGGTTATTTAAGAAATAAAAAAAACAATTTAACATTAAAACACCCTATCCCAGGAAGACAACAATACTATCAAAGATCCGCAAATGATATACAAAATAAAATGATTCCAAATAATAATTTTTATAGAGATATTTTTTAATGAAAGATAAAAAACCAAAAAAATCTATTACTATTGGGGGTTTAAAACTTCAAATGGAAGAAAGTTCTAAAAAAAATGAAAATAAACATAAAGCATTTTTTATTGCTATATTAAATAGGTTAGTGTCCATGCAAGAACGCACTGATAAAATATTTACAGAATATGGTTTAAATCTTATAATGTATGAAGATTTATATTTTCAAACCATAGAAGATTTAGTATATGAAAACTATGGTTTAGAAGTAGGTGAAGTAATGTTTTGGTATGTTAACGGAGCCAAAATCGAAGATGATGAACAATATATAGAAGATAAAAAAACAGGTAAAAGACATAAAGCAAAAACACCATTACAAGTATACAATGTGTGTAAAAAATTAAAGTTATTTAAAGATTAATATATGTATCAAACAAAAACAATGGAAAAATTAGAAATGATAGCATGTCCAAAATGTGGAAACCCAATGCCAGTAAAACGAAGAGAATTAGGTTTTCATGTATGTGTAAACTGTTCTACAGTTTCAGCTAAAAGAGGAGTACCTGTAATGAGAGGAACAGGTGACCATACATGGGTTGATTTAGAAGTAATGACACAAGAGCAATTTGAGAGATATGAAGAAATGGAAAATAAAACTAAAACAGAAATAACTCCAAACAAAACTGAAGGTAGAAACCTACAAGGACCATTTACAATAGTAGAAACAGACAAATAAATGCCAGCAGCAAAAAGTTATACAAAAGAACAAATTTTGAATGCTATGGATAAAACCCAATCTGTAGCTGGCGCTGCCCGTTATTTAAATTGCTCTTACCAACATCTTAAAAAATACATGAAATTGTATAAAGATGAAGAATCTGGTAAAACTTTATTTGAAGTTCATTTGAACCCCTCAGGTAAGGGTATACCTAAATTTTTAACTAATGGTAAAAAAGACCCTGCCTTATTAGATATAATAGAGGGTAGAATAAATGCTGCTTCATTCTCCCCGGATAAATTAAAATATAGACTTACAACTGAGGGTTATTTAGAAGAATGTTGTGGTAATTGTGGATTTACAGAGCATAGAGTAACGGACCATAAAGTACCTTTAATATTACATTTTAAAGATAAAAATAAACTAAACTATAGATTAAATAACATTGAATTTTTATGTTATAACTGTTATTTTTTATTTATAGGTGAGGTATTCACAGAAAGAGACATTAAAAAATTAGAGGATAATCTCTCAGTATCTAAAACTACAGATGCTGTAGATATGCAACTAGACGACTATCATTTGAAAAGGTTAAAGGAGTTAGGTCTAGATGGTGAAAACCCTATAGACGATGATGACCCCTACAATCTAGTATCATACAGATAGTTTGCCAGGAACATCTTATCTTCATATATTTATGTTCGATGAGAAAAGTCAAACCTCTACTTAAAAAAAAGAAACATGACAAAATTGTAAAAGATTTTGACACGCAAAAGGCTAAGCATGTAGAAAAATTAGCTACGCAAATGCTTAAAAAAGACGAAAAGTTTCAAAAGCTTAAGGAGAAAAAGATAGATACTAACTTTTTAAAATTATTTTAACATGGCAACTGAATTTGAAGTACAAAACGCAGAAGAATTTGAAAAATTAATTCAATCCAAAGATTTTAGAGTATATGAAGCATTAGTTAGTACTGTATTAAAAAATCTAAAAAGTAAAAAACGTCACCACCATGCTTTAAGTATAATAAGCACAGACGAAGATGCTGTATATGACATTACCATTGACAAGCAAGATTTCCACCACACACTAGAAGAAAGTTTAGAGGCATATGAAAAAAAAGAAGAATATGAAAAATGTGCTGAAATAAAAAAAGCAATGGATTTTCTAGATAAAAAAACAGCTGAAAAAGAATTAACTTCTATCATAGATTCCTTGGCTACCTGAAATATTGTTCGTATATTCACGTCAAAATTAAGGTTATGAGTGAATTAGATAAAATGTTTGGAGGAAATTCAGTAAAAAATATAAATCAAATATGTGATGAAATGATTGAATTTGCTAGAACAGCAGGTACAGTTGTAAATTGTGGAGCATGTAATAATAAAGGCTGTAATGTTTGTGATAGTACAGATTATGATGTATTAGCAGATGAGTATATTCAACAGCAAGCTTATGAATCAGGTAGAGTTTTTCATTAAAATAAAGGTATGGCATTATTCAAATTTCAAAATTTAAACAAGCATGGTAATCTAAGAACTAGGATAGTTCATAGTCCTACCTCACAATTTTCATTCAACCCATCTGGATATGGTAAATTTGTAAATGTACAAAGATTTTACTATGAAATGAAGCACCCATATTTGAGTGCCTCACTATACACAGATAATAATGGTGATAAGTTTATATTACCATCAATGGAAAAGGTACATCCTGAAACAACATTAGATGATATTAAAAATATCAAACCAAAAGTTGTAAAACGAAAGGACCCAATTATAGAAACAAATAAGAGCAGTTCAAGTGACATTGAGTATACAACTAGATACTACCCAGATTCAGGTAAGTATCATTGTGATTGCCCCGGCACATGGATGGCTAAAAACAGACGTTGTAAACATATTAAATCACTAGAGTTAAAAATTAAAAAATAAAAGTTATGAGAAAACGTATGAAAACTACTAAAAAACAGATTATAGAATGGGGAAGGAAAAATATAAATGAGTGTGGGTATGGGGTAGATGCCTCAGAAATGCATTCTCATTGTTGGAGATGTGGACATGATGGTCAAAATACTGAAAAATGTCATGTTATACCATCGGCTTTAGAGGGAGAAGATATTCCTTCCAATTATAGGCTTTTATGTAATCGTTGTCATCAAGAAGCTCCCAATGTTAATGATCCTGATGAAATGGATAAATGGATTAGAAGAACTAATATTGGAAGTTACAATATTTTTTGGCATGTAAAAGAAAGTTTAAGAAGTGCAATAGAAGAAACAACTAGACATTGGGGGCATAATAAATTAAATGCTTCTACAGAAGAATGGGTAGAAAATAAGTTTTTAGATAATTTAGTTAAAAATGAAAATCTTAAGTATATTAATAGTAAAAGTGATGCTATATTTGCTGTTAATATGGGATGGAGAAAATGTTTAGAAAGATAAAAAATAATATGAGCTTAGATAGTTACTACGCAATGACTGCCGCTAAGAGAAATGGTACAAATGCAGATGATGAAATGGAAAAATTAGGATACATTAAAGAATATTATATTGGATCAGGTGCATGGCACTGGAAAAAATCAAACAATGAAGAAAAAAGGTAGATATTATTGTGAAGAACAATCGTCTTTATATTGGGAAGTCTATAATGAGATGAATGGTATTAAAACTAAAAAAAATAAAGGTCCTAAAAAAGGAAAAAGATGTGTCAAGTCAGTTGGTGTAATATAGAAACAGAGTTTTATAATAAATCTCAAAAATATAAGTTTTGTTCTACTCATAACAAATATAAAGAATGGGTTAGGAATGCCCCATCAAGACCTTGGTTAATGTATAAGCTAGAAAAAATATTAAAAGGGGAAGGTACCATATGTGAAATTTGTAAAGATGATTTGCAAAAGCGATTTCCTAATCGTACATTAAAAGATATAGTACAAGGAATGGATGTTGACCACATTAACCCAAAAATTAAGGGCACATTAAAAGGTGAACAACCATCTAACTACCAGTTAATTTGTAAATATTGTCATTTATTTAAATCAATAGATGAGGGAGATTTTATTAATAAAAAACATAAACATGCCTAGAGAGAAGTCATATGTATACCCAACAGTATTAGTATTTAAAACGTCAAACCGTTCAAACGCTAAAACCAAAATGAAAGTTTATAAAACTAAAAACGTAGATGAAGTTATAGATGGTCTTGAAAGAGATAAATTGCCCGGAGTTCCCTCCAAAGCAGAAATATTACATTTATCCATAGGAGAAAGCTTTATTGAAAAATATAAAGAGAAATATGTCTTATAAGAAGTGGATTCATAAATATAAATTTTATCTAGAAGATCTTGAAGATGTTAACAATTTATTAAAAACATATGTTAAAGAATTCAATCAAGATTTTGAAGATAACCCTGATGAGGAAAAAATAAGGCAACAGGCTATCAATAAAGAAAAAATAGAAAATCTTAAGGAAGAGCAAGAAGAACAAGAAGAAACTATTAAAGAAGATAAACCTGGAAAAAAGTTATATAAGCAACTAAGTAAAATCTACCACCCAGATAGAGAAACTGGGGATGAAGATAGATTTAAATCAATTTCAGTTTTATATAATAGTGGAGATACTGTAGGGTTAATTTTAGAAGCATTAGATGTAGACATTAAAGTTGAAGATTATATTGATAAAGAAATGGCTAATTCATTTGAACAAAGTTGTAGTAATCTTGAGAAAAAAATTGAAGAGAAAAAAAATACAATAGCTTGGCATTGGCACCATATTCCAGATGAAAAAAAAGATACTTTTAAAAACCATTTACTAAAAACCCAACCTATAAAAGAAAGAAAAAAATGATACCTACTATTTGTCTAAACATGATTGTTAAAAATGAATCAAAAACATTACCAAAATGTTTTGAATCTATTAAAGATATTATTTCATATTATGTAATATCTGATACAGGTTCAGAAGATGGTACACCTGAATTAATTAAAGAAATTATGGATGGTTATAACATTAAAGGTGAAGTTCATCATCATAAATGGGAAAATTTTGGGGTAAATAGACAATTAGCTTTAGAACCTGCTATAGGAAAAGCAGATTATGCTTTAATTTTAGATGCTGATGAAGTTTTAAATTATAAAAGTAAAAAAATATTTGAAAATTTAGGAGATGCTAATCAAATAAAAGTAAAATTACCTACTAAAGTATTTGCCTCTAATAGAATAATTAATATTAAAAATGATAATTTTTTAGGATGGAAATGGGAAGGTGTAATCCATAATTATTTAATTCCTAATCTTCCACTTAATACCATTAAAAATCAATCTCAAGATGATATTTATGTTATTCCTAAAATCCATGGGGGAGCAAAATCTCATGGAATCTCCATAGAAGATAAATTTTTAAGAGATGCTAAATTATTATTAAAAGAATATAAAAGAAACCCAAAGGATACAAGAACTTTATATTATTTAGGTCAATCTTATTTAGAAGCAGGTGATTATAAAAAAGCAATTAAATTTTACACTTTAAGAACTAAAATAGTAGATAACCATCAAATAAGTCAAGAAGAAATTTTTTGGTCTTTATACCATATAGCTATGTGTAAAATAGGACTTAACGAAAGTTTTAAACATTTTGAAAATGAAGTTTTATATGATTTTTTAAGATGTTGGAATTTTAGAAAAAGTAGATTAGAACCCTTATGGATAATAGCCTCTATTTTTAATAATGCGGGAAGGCATAAAGAAGCTTTCTCATATGGTTGTTTAGGAATGGGTATTAAAATCCCTCAAAATGAATTATTACCTGTTAAGGAGGAAGTTTATAAGGGTGCATATAAAGAACAAATGCAAATAGCAGCAAAAGCCATAGGAGTAAGTTTAGAATTTTAATATTAATATTATGCCAGAAAATATATCAAAAACCCCACCAAAAGGGAATATTAAATTTAGTATTACCTTATCTGAAGAACAAAAAACAGCAAAAGCTGAAATTTTAGCCCACCCCTATAACTTTATCATCGGTAAAGCAGGTAGTGGTAAAACGTTATTAGCAGTTCAAGTAGCATTAGATATGTTCTTTAAAAGAAATGTTAATCAAATTGTTATAACAAGACCTACAGTATCAAATGAAGATAATGGTTTTCTACCTGGTTCATTAGAAGAAAAAATGGAACCTTGGTTAGTTCCAATCCGTTCTAATATGAGAAAAGTATACAATAAACCAGACATACTACAAAAGATGGAAAGTGATGAAACTATAGAGTTAGTATCATTATCACATTTTAGAGGTAGAACATTTGAAAATGCTTGTGTTATAGTAGATGAGTTTCAAAACTTAACCAAACAACAACTAGGAATGGTATTAGGTAGATTAGGTAAAGGTTCTACAATGATATTAACAGGTGACCCACAACAAATTGATTTAAAATTTAGTAACGACTCAGCTATACATGATGTTCCTAAAGTTAAAAGTTCAAAATTTGTACATGCTGTTACTTTAAAAGACAACCATAGACATGCTGCATTAAATGAAGTATTAAAGCTTCTGCAGGCTTATGCATAGATATTTGGTTACCTGAGATATTGTTCGTATATTTACATCGTAAGTTAAAAAAATAAAGGTTATGAAGATATTTTTAAAATTAGGTCAAAAAATTGAAGAGTGTAGAAAGCATGTGTTTAATCAAGGTTATAGTTATGATGAAGCTGATAATTATGTTAAATTAGTTTTTGAGGAAACAGGTTTAAAATTTGGATTATTCGATTATGTTGAAAAAGAAGAAATTGAAAATGCAATTAAGCATTTAAATAATAATATTTTAAAATAAAGGTTATGTTAAATAAAATAAAAGAATTAGAACAGTTATTAGATTTCCACACACAAATGGGAAATGAAGGCACTGCTTCTATTTTAAAAGCAAAGATTGAAAAATTAAAGAAATCTGCGTAAATGCTTGGAGAAGCAAAAACTCGTTCGTATATTCACCACGTAGTTAAGAAACGCTTAACTCGTTAAATTAAAAAATAAAGGTTATGATTAGATATATAGCAAAACACAATAAGACAAATAAATCACTATTACCAGGCAATTATGCAACTCCTGCAAATGTAATTAAAGCAGTTAAAGCAGCTGGATTTAGTCTTCAAGAATTAACAATAGGAACGTTTGAAAAAATGGATATTGAAGGTGCTGATGGTAAAAACACAGCTAGAGGTAAGCAATTTTCATCTAGAAAAAATAAAAACCATTCTAGGTAAATATTTGGTTACCTGAAATAAAGTTCGTATATTCACACAATAGTTAAAAAATAAATAAAAGTTATGATTAAATTTGATAAAAACACAGAGTTCCCAATTTCTAAAGCATGGGAAAAAGGTCAATTAGCAGTTAAAGAAGGTAAAATGGATGAAGCAAGAGATTGGTTTGATTCTGGGATAGCAATGGTCGCTACATATTCTATGGAAAATAATGAGTTCAGTGATGAATCTATTATTGAAAATAAAACCAGAAAATTATGGTTAATGAGATTTTGGAAAGTGGGACTCGAGAATAATAATTTATTATTAGGTTAATATGAATATTAACTTACTATATGGAGTGCTATTTATGATGGTAGGTCATATTTTAGCTTGGTTTCAGTTGAATAGTCAATTCAAATGGGACTGGGCTAAAGAACACGAATGGATAATGGTAGCAATAGGAATACCATGTTCTTATTTTTTTATATGGGCTACTAAATATACAGTAATGGGTTTAGATGGTTTATTATGGCCCGCAAGATTTGTTGGGTTTGGAATAGGAATGGTAATTTACGCTTTATTAGTTAATCACTTTTTTAATGAAGGTATTACAACAAAAACATTTATATCATTAGCATTGGCATTAATATTAATTTGCATTCAAGTACTCTGGAAATGAAATACTTCCATCACCAAGGACAACTATACAACATACTAAGAGAAATTAGACACCACAATTTCCCAGATAAAAGCATGATAAAAGAATTTATGGAAACTATATATCACTGTGATCATGTATTAAGTAATAAAACACATTACTTATTTTGCGAAACAGTGCAAGAAGCAGAAGTAGTTGAATATTTATAGCATATAATATACATTTATGAAAGATTTTAAAAAACTTATTAGAGAAGCTCATTTAGGAAATCCATTGAATGAAGATGGATTCAAAAAGAATAAAGACTCATACATAAAAATATCTGAACCAAGTTTTAGAAAAGATAAAAATAATCCTAATTTCCTATCTGCATATATTAAATACGATACAGGACCAGGTGTAGGAATTGCTTTAGGTAAAGAAACAATGGCAGGTCAAATTAGAAGATTAAGTTCAGCTGAAGCTTTAAGACAAATGGAAATCATAGGTAGAAAACTTAATGATAGTTATGATTTAGAAGATTTAGATATTAATGATTTAGAAAATGGTGTAGTTGAATTATTTGCTGTATCAGATGATTTTATTGGTATGGATCCAAGATCTGAATTAAGTATGGCTATGTTAGAAGAAAATCAAAAATATGATGATGAAGACATTGTAATATACGATGGAGAAGAGCATATAATCATGAGAAAGGATGGAAATATGGTTTACATTAGACCATTAGAAGATTCTGCTATATTAGGTAAAAGAGATGAAATAAAAGTACCTGCAAGAGCTTTAGCATACAAATCAGATTTAGATAAAATGTATGATGAGTATAAGCCTAAAGATGAAATGAATGAAGTAGATGAAAAATGGGATAAGATTGCAAGAGATGAGTATGGCAAACCTTGGATGGAATTAAGTATTGCCCAAAAGCAAGAGATGCTAAGTTATGCGAATAGAGAGACAGAAAAACAATTTAAAACAGATTATACAAGACGTAGCCAAGGTGACTATTCAGATGATATGAAAGATGGAATGACTGATTATCAGAGAGGAAGAATGGATGAATCAGTTAATAAAAAAACTCTAGGTGACTTAGTAAAAACATATGGTAAAGATTTAATTAAATTTGTTATTGGTATAGATGAACTTACCAAAGACGAAGCTAAGGATGCTGAGTATTTAGATGATAGAATTCAAATTCACCTAGAAGAACCTGAAATTAGACAAAAATATTTACCTATGAATGAATCAGATTTAGATGAAGGTGATTGCGGGTGTAGTGGAGATTGTCGTTGTGGTGAAGACAAAGCTTTAGACCAAGAAATAAACTCTATGTTTGAAATATCTACAAAAAACCCCTTAAGAAATACTTTAAGAGAAAATCTTAAAAATAGATTAAGTTAAACATACATTACTGTATGTATAATCGTTATAACTAAAATTTTAATTTTTATATAAATGGGAGATCATGATTTAATAGTGTTGGTTACCGCACTAGTTTCAGCTTTAGGTTTAAAAGAAGTATGGAGCATCATCAAAAAGAAGATGGACTTAGATGGAAAAAAGGCAGAACTTAAATCCGAAAGGAAAGTTACCTATGAAACCACTAAAGACCAAATTACGGCACAAGTAATAGAGGAATTAAAAAACAAAATAGGCGAATTAGAATCTAAAATAGATTCCTTAATAGCCGAAAACATACAGCTAAGAGAAAAACTAGCTAGAATGGAAGAAAGAATTTTAGTAAACGCTAAAAACAAAGTAGGTAGAAGAAAAAAATCTACTGAAAATAAAGAAAAATAAAAGTTATGTTAATTTTTTAACATAAAAGTATGAAAATAGGAGAAGATACATCAATCAAAATCGATCTCAAAACAATAGTAGCAATCATTATGATTACATCCACATTCGTAGGGATGTATTATACACTACAAGCGGATATAGAGGTAGCAAAAAACGAACCTAAAGCCGCAATTGAAAGGTTAGAATATGACCTTAAAGAGGAGTGGAATGAGCAAATGATTTTAAGTTTGAAGGAACGAATTGAAATGATTGAAGAAGGGCAAGATTTATTAAGAGAAGAAATCAAAATTACTTCATCAATGTTACAAGATGGTACAGAAGCAGATGATAGATTTGCTGAATTAAATGCCCAATTAGAGGCACTACAAAAAAGAAAACCAAAAGTAATAGTTAGAGAGATTAAAGTAGATAAAAAGGGGAGGAAATTATGATGGAAGAAGTATTAAATTTAGTTAAAGAATTTGGGTTATCCTTAGTTATAGCAATAGGGGCTTTATATGCTTTATATCAATTTTTCTTTTTTAGTATTAGAGAAGTTAAAACAAACTTTGAGAGAAGACATGAATTAATGTCTAAAAATATGGAAGAACTAAAAGTCAGTTTAGCTGAAGTTAAATCTGATTTAAAAATTTTAGTTGAACTATTAAAAGATTCAAAAGGTAAATGAGATTAAGTTTAAAACAAGAAAAATACATTTGCATGTTAAATCGTTTAGATGCATTTAAATTAATCAAACTCGAACAATCCAAACAAGTCCAAATAGGATTATCAAACATAAATGATGATTTTCTCAAACTAATAGAATGCGAAAATCAACTAGAAATGATTGACACAGTACTTCAGGTAAGAGCGTTAAGTAATTAAATACTTATGAGACTCTTTTTAACATTTATCACAATCCTCTTTTATTTTAACTCCTACAGTCAAAACAATATAGACTGTGTAAATATGTCTGGGATTTGTACAAATACTGGATTAACCTTTCAAGCCAACAGTGGTGTTCCAGCTGCTAGTATTTCTAATCCTGGAAATGATTATGGTTGTTTATTTACTACTCCAAACCCAGCTTGGTATTACCTAGAAATATCCCAACCAGGTAATATTCTAATGACTCTTACTGCAGTTCTAGATATAGATTTTATTATGTGGGGCCCTTTTCCAAACTTGGCAAATGCTATAGCTAATTGTAATTCTTATTCTGCTGCTGATATAGTTCCCAATATTCCTGGTTTACAACAGGGGTGTAGTTATTCTGCTTCTAACATCGAAACACCTTCAATCAATAATGCCCTTGCAGGTGAAGTTTATGTTCTATTAGTTACCAATTATTCAAATGCTATTCAAAATATATCTCTTACACAATCCGGAGGCACAGGAGGAACAGATTGCAATGTCTTAAATCCCCCTCAATGCGATATAACTTCAATTAGTGTTGATGTTATAGCTTGTGATTCCTTATCAACTATTTATGATATTAGTGGCACTATAGAGTTTACTAATGCACCTCTTTTTGGTTCGTTAGTTGTCAAAGATTGTTCTGGGGACTCAGTTATATTTAACCCACCTTTTGTAAGTCCATTAAATTACAATATTGATAATGTTTCTAATAGCATTAATCAAAACTGCACAGTAATTTCTTACTTTACAAATGATATTTCCTGTACTTTATCTACTGATTCCATTTCAATCAGTTGGTACAATCTACCTGATGTAAAACTTTCATCTGATACTACTAAGGGATGTGAACCTTTAGAAATATTATTTTATAATAATACAGATGTATCCCAAGTAACAAGCTGTGATTGGGATTTAGGTAATGGGTTTTATTCCAACAATTTAGATACTGTAATAACGGTTTACAATACTCCAGGATTATACCATATTACTCTAGAAGTTACAAATTCTGATGGTTGTGTAAATGATACTACTTATACTAATTACATAAATGTATATGATAACCCTATAGCAGGTTTTACATCTTCACCAAATCCTGTTTCAATTTTAACTCCTACAGTACAGTTTGTAGATACATCTAGTTCAGATGTAGTATATTTTGATTGGACGTTTTATGATAGTACTAATACAATGATTGGCAGTGATTATGTACAGAATCCAATATATAACTTTTCTAGGATAATAGCACAACAGTATTATATTCAGTTGTATGTAGAGAATCAGAATGGTTGTTCAGATACGGTTTATGGAACTCAAATAGTAGAAGGTGAATATTCACTTTTTGTACCAAATGTATTTACTCCAAATGGAGATGGAATAAATGATAGTTTTTTTCCTATTGGTGATAAAATAGAAAACTACAGTTTTAAGATATTTAACCGATGGGGAGGGTTAATGTTTAGTACTAATGACTTAAATGAAAAATGGGATGGTACATATCAAAACAAACCATTATCACCAGGTTCATATGTGTGGAAGATAGATTTAATAAATAGTTCATCAGGTGAAGAAAGTAATTTAAAAGGTCATGTATTACTAACCAGATAGGAAGAGTATTAAATAATTAAAAAATAATGTGGCTTATATGAATATTTTTCGTATATTCCCACCAAAACGGTTATGAAAAATAGGTACAAAATTTCAATTACAAATTATAATAAATTAGGATACCCAGTTAGTGGAGTGTCTAGAGTTATTCCTGATTTAACATTCAGTAAAATTAGAAAATTTCAAAATGCTTACCCAGGTAGGGAAGATTTAGTTAGAAAATTAGATATTAAAGAAATATAGTTATGGCAAATAATTTAACAAGTTGGATTACAGTTAAAGCTAACGATGACACCTTAAAATATGTTGATTCATTAGTTACTAAAGCTGAAGAAAAAATCGAAAATGATACTCATGGTATAACAGCATTTGCAAAGGCATTTTATAAAGATGTTGACTGTGGAAGTGGTGGAGGTGTAATGTATGATTGGGCGAGTGATAATATAGGCCCTAAATGGACTTATTTAGAAGATGTTCAAGATGAAGGTGAATTTTCACTTACATCAGCTTGGTATCCACCAAAAGAGTTTTATATTCACTTATATAAGTTATGTGCTGAATTAGATGAAAATGTAGAAATTGAAGTATTATATGAAGATGAATCATATGACCCAGTAGGTGCTTTTGTTATTAAAAAAGATAAAGATGGAACTCCTTGTATATGGGGAGAAGAAGATTATATTGATAATCCACTTAATGATATGGATTGGGAGGATGAAGATTATGATGAAACACAACAAGAGTTTTATGATGAAGTTTATAAAACTAAACAAGAATTTCTAAAAGAGTGTCATGAGTTAGTAATTACTGACGGTGAACCAATTTAATAATAAATAAAAATAAAGTTATGGCAAAATTAAGAAAAATGGTTACTTACACTGATTACAGATGGGAAGAAACCGAGGAATTAACTCCAGAACAAATAGAAAAATGGAAATCAGGTGATGAAGACTTACAAGAAGAAGTTTTAGATGAAGTTGATTTTGAATTATCACATGATAAAGTTTTAGAAGACCATGATTGGCCTGAATTAATAGAAGAGGAATGATTATATCATTAGCTTATGGTTTAGCAGGATCAACGTTTTTGGTTGTGTTAACAAATTTATTAATTAAATTATTTAAAAAGTTTAACAATATAGGTTATTCAATAGTATATGCTAGTTTATTCCTTAAACTAATATTTTTAAGTGGATTTGTATTAGCAACTAAAAATGAAATACCTAATCAAATAATGTTTGCAGTTGTAATACTTGGAGGTATAATGTATTCAACAGTAAATGTAATATTAAAAGTAAAATGATAAAAAAAGAATGGAAACAAGTAAAATAGTAATTTTAATAGTATTAAATGTTATTCTTATGTTAGGTTGGACAATAGCCCTAACTCAAAAACAATTAAAAAATGGTAAACGTTTAATCCAAAAAGGCTGGATGAAAATACTAGTCAGAGAAAGAAAACTAACACCTAAAGAACGTTTAGCAGCAAGAGTAGGTTATTTGGGGGCAGGTTTATTAATAGCAGCTCAATGGACAGTTTCTCCACCTTTATATATAGCAGGATTTATTTGTGTATTAATCCAAACTGCAGTTCGTAAACAATGGAATTTAGTTGCACTGCAGGTAAACGGATTAATAGCTTGGATAATCCATTTAATCTCTTAACATACGTATATAGAAAATGCAAGAGAGAATTGGTCTGATTCTAATAGCTGGTATGATATTAGGAACAATGTTTATAGTGGAATATATTAAAGAAACTATAAGAAAAAATAAAAATAAAAAAAGAAAAGGTTATACATGAAATTAAGCAATAAGGTAAAAGAAGAAATAAGAGATTTAGCATTTATTATGGCTATAGTATTATTATTTTTATTATGTTTTAGTGTAGTAAGTGGCCAAGATATGGCTAGCTACGATGTAAAACTGCCTGGAATTGAATTGAATTTAGATAAACCCCAAAATAAATTTGTAGCAGGAAAACAAGCTAATAATAGAGCTTTGGTATTTATCATAGGCGCAACACTTACTACAATAAGTACAGTACAAATAGTACGCGCTAGAAATAGTAATTTTAGATTTGATAATCCAAATGTTACTATTCCTATAGGTCCCCATGGTATGTTATTTGGGGTAGGTTTATTTGCAATGAGCTTTAGCTTTGTTATATCTTAGTATGAACCAAAACCAACATATGAAATTATATACATTTGACAAGAAAACTCTTACATATAATAAAATATTTCGATTAAATAGATTCACTAAATTAACATTTTTATTCGTAACATCAATACTACTTTTAGGAGTATCAAGTGCGCCCATAAAAAAGGAATACATCACTGATACTGAAAAAGTATTGATAATAGAAGAACATAATTCATTTAATGAAGATAAATTAGTTGAAGAAATATCTAAACTAAATTTCAAATTCCCTTATATAGTATTAGCTCAAGCAATATTAGAAACTGGACATTTTGAATCAAAGATATTTGTAGAAAACAATAACCTATTTGGTATGAAAGAAGCTAGAGTTAGACTTAACTTAGCTAAAGGTACTCAATATGGACATGCATATTATGATAATTGGAAAGAATCGGTTTCAGATTATGCTTTATGGTATTCTACATTTGCATATAAATGTAAGAATGAAAAACAATTATATAAATTATTAAATAAACAATATGCTGAGGCAACTTATTATCCTCAAGCATTAAAAAGGATTATTAAAGAAAATAATTTAATAGAAAGATTTGGAAAATCCAAATAATAATCGTATATTAACGATAAACAAAATAATAAAAGTTATATGGCAGGAAAAGGAAGACCAAGCGGGAGTACAACAAGGACGTGTTTAATTAAGGATAAACTAATATTGCCTTATGAAATTCATATAGATGAAACAACACATACTTATTTAAAAGTAGTAGCTGAAACACAATCAACATCAGGATATTACCAGTCATTACCTCATTTAATTAGAAGTATATTAAGAGAAAAGCATGTACCAACAGGTACAAGTGGTAAAGTATACACATTAAAAGAGTATATGACATCAATGTCAGAATTAGCTGATGAGATGAAAGAATTATTAATTTTAGACCATCACAAAGTTATCTAAATTTATCAAATTTGCCTTAATATGGTATAGTCAACAAATGGCTATACCTTTTTGGGTACTAGGTCATATACATCTATCACTGAATGTATATCAAGACTTACATGAAATAATAGTATCATTTGGTTTAAACATATTAGTATTAATAGGTTTTATCATTGACTATAAAGAAAATTCAAAGTAATTAAAGACTTCCGGTAAAGTACTTGGCTACCTGAAATACTGTTCGTATATTCACCGGGAAGTTAAGAGGTACTTAACATCATAAATTAAAAAATAAAAGTTATGTTAAATTTAGAAAAAAGTGAATTTTTAAATGATGCTCAAATTGCAGAGCAAGCTCCATGTGTATTTAATGAAAAACCAAGTAATGAGGTTTCCAAACATTATACACATATTCCTACTAGTAAAGTAATTAACGATATGAGAACATTAGGTTGGGACGTTGTTGATGCTAAAGAAGTTAAAGCTAGAAAAAATAGCACAATCGGTTTCCAAAAGCATTTAGTAGTATTCAGAAATCCAGATGTTCAGATTGATGGTAAAGGTGGTGATACAGTTTTTCCACAAGTATTATTAACAAATAGCCATGATGGTAAAAATGCATTTACATTTACCGCTGGATTATTTAGAATGATTTGCGAAAATGGTTTAGTTATTTCAACGACACAGTTTGAAGATGTTAAAATGAGACATATGGGTTATTCATTTGAGGAATTACAGGTTAAGATTAAAGAAATGGTTGAAAAATTACCTTTAACTGTTGAATCAATGAATAAAATGCAAGCAACTGAGCTTGGTCAAGATGAAATGGTTAGTTTTGCTAAAAAAGCAATAGCTACTAGATTCAAAGAAGATGAGTTAAAAAGAATCAAGATTGATTTTCAAGAACTACTTAATCCTACTAGAGATGAGGATATGGGTAATGATTTATGGTCAGTATTTAATGTAGTACAAGAAAAAATCATTGATGGTGATTTTGAATATATTGCTGGTACTAAAGTTAGAAAAGCTAGACAAATCAAAAACTTCAAACAAGATCAAAAGATTAATAAAGAGTTATTTGATGTTGCATTAGAATTTGCAAAGTAATTTAAAGACTTATGCGAAAGGGTTTGGCTTAGCCAAACCCCGTTCGTATATTTAGGGCATAAATAAATAAAGGTTATGAAAAATTTGATTAAAAAATATAATAGTTCGTTTGAGTTTAAAGGTTTAGTTGATAGTATTGCATTTGCTACTATGCTTTATATTGGTTGGTTAGGTGTTAAATTTATTCTTTTAAATATAGCATAATGTATAAGAACGAAGTTAAAAATATCGTAGAAGAGGTTTATCCATTTATACAAGCGTATTATGGTAAGTCCAAGTTTAATGGTGAAGCACCCAAGGTAGATTACCATCATAGTATTTGGGCTCGTATTACAGGAATAGATAATGCTGAAGGTGATTTCATGCCTGCAGCTGATTTTGAGCGTGAAACAAATACCATTTGGATTTACTACCCAGAAGCAACAGATGAAAAATGGGTTATCCAAACACTAATACATGAATATATCCATTACCTTCAAGATGGAGATGAAATGAAGCGATTATATGATGAAGAAGGATATGAATATGATAATCATCCATTTGAACTAGAAGCAATAGAAGGTGAAAGTGATTGGAAGATTTTTGCGTAGATATTTGGTTACCTGAAATACTGTTCGTATATTCACCGGGAAGTTAAGGTTATAAATAAATAAATAAAGGTTATGAATAAAATAGAAAAAATACAAAATCAAGTTAATAAGAGTTGGAATAGTAAATCTCAATATGATTGGGAATTATGTTGTACTATAAATTCAGATAACCCAGTTATTACTTGGGATGAGTATTATGAAATGAATAACCTTCATGTGGAGTTTGAAGAAGGTTGTGAAAAATTAGGTTATAAATTACCTTATAATAAATAAAAGTAATTGCGTAAATATTTGGAAGAGCGAAAGCTCTTTCGTATATTCATGGGGAAGTTAAGAAAAAAATAAAGGTTATGACAAATTTAGAAAAAGCTCAAAATATATTTAATAGTTTTAAAAGTAAAAACTATACTAGTGGATTAAAAGCAGATGCTGCTATTCAATTAGCTCAAAAGGAAGCTAATGAGGTAGGTGTTGGTGTAGAATTTAAAAAATTAATTATTCAAGATTTATTAAAATAAAGGTTATGAGATTAAAATTTGAAACATTATTAGACGTCCAAGATTATTACGGATCATCTGATTTCCAAGTTGAAGCAAGATATGATAAATTTGATGGTGAAGAATACATTATGTTTAGATTCGGTTATTGGAATGAATTATATTATGAAGATAAATTTTATGCTATATTTGATAAATTAGGTTATAAAGTTGAGAAGCAAGAAATTGAAGATGAGGATACAGGTTGGAATTACAGTTACAATATAAAAAATAAATAAAGGTTATGACAGAATTAAACAGTTTTATTGAGCAAATGCGTAGCACAAGTAGTGCTAATGACAAAGTAGAAATTATAAAAAATAGTAGTGATTTCATCCATAAAATATTAGAATACACTTATAATCCATTTAAACAATACTATGTTACAAGTAAAACTTGTATTAAGAATAGTCATTTAAAAGCTGAAAACGTTAAAAATGTATTTGAAGTATTAGACAGATTAAATCAAAGAGTTGTAACAGGTCATGATGCCATAGCATTAGTAAATGGTTATGGTGATGAACTTATTTACAAGATTATTGATAAGGATTTAGGCATTAGAGCTGGAGCCAAAGTAATAAATAAAGCAATACCAGGATTAATACCTACATTTTCAGTAGCATTAGCTCAAGAATATAAAGAAGAATGTAATTGGGAAGATAATTGGTATGCTTCAAGAAAACTAGATGGTGTAAGATGTTTAGCTATTACAGATGAAAATGGTAAATGCACTTTATACTCTAGGATGGGCAAAGAGTTTACTACATTGGATAAAGTTAAAGATGCTATTGAAGCAACAGGTATTATCAATACTGTATTTGATGGTGAGATTTGTTTAGTAGATGAGAATGGAAATGAAGATTTTCAAGGTGTAATGAAGCAATTAAGACGTAAAGACCATCAAATAGAAAATCCAGCTTATATGATGTTTGATATGTTAAATATTAGAGATTTCAATAATCAAAAGAGTAAAGAAATATTAAGTGATAGATTACATACACTAAGATCATTTTTAGATGATAATATTGATACAAATATTTTACGTTATACTGAACAAGCAGTTATTATAGATGGTAGACATTTTGATATGTGGCAGCAAATGGCTGCTGATGGTAAATGGGAAGGGCTAATGTTGAGAAAAGATGTTGGATATGAAGGTAAACGAAGTAAAAACTTAGTTAAAGTAAAGAAATTTTATGATGCTGAATATGAAGTTATTGATTTTGATATTGATGATCATGAAGTAGTTAGAGATGGTAAATCAGAAACTATTCAAATGTTAGCTCAAGTTTACATAATGCATAAAGGTCATAAGGTAAAAGTTGGTAGTGGTTGGAGCCAAGAACAACGTTTACAATATATGGATGGCTCAATAGTAGGTAAAATAATAACAGTGCAATATTTTGAAGAAACTACCAATGATAAAGGTGGTATTAGCTTAAGATTTCCAACAGTAAAAGTAGTACACGGTAAAGAAAGAACAGTATGAGAAATTTAAAACGATATGCAGTAGTAATTGATACATACATTTACGCTGAAAATGATTATGAAGCAAGACAGCAAGCTCATAATATGAAAAACTCAATACACAGAGAATTTAAAAGTGATGGTTTAAGAGTAGCAGACATTGTAAAATGTCCTTATGCAAGTTTAACTACACAATCATTAGATAATATTAGTGAACCTGAATCAGTTAATACTTGGACTGTTAATGACCCACTACCATTTTGATAGTAGTAATGAAAACAACAATTGACTATCTTGTGTCTAATCAAATGGCTATAGAATTAGACCAATTAATGGGTCATAATTTGCCTTGGCAACAATCTTCAACAAAAGAAGGTGTAAATTATTTTAAATTAAATGATAATAACTGAAGAACAAATAAAATTTTTTAACCAAAGAATAGGTAAAAGTTTAGATAAAATACTTAAAGATTCTAACTTAAATGACCTCCAAGATTGGGTTGAAAATGCTAATATAAAAAGTAAAGGATTAGCAGGAGATATATTTGAATGGATTATTACAGAAAAAAGAGGTGATAATAAACCTGAACCGGATTTTAAAGGTTGGGAGATTAAAACCGTTACATTTAATGATACAGGTGAAAAAGCACTTGAAAAGATGTCTTTAACATCAGTTAGTTATTCAACTATTGAAGACGAAACTTTTGAAACTTCTCATGTTTTAGATAAATCTAAAATGTTTATAATCAAATTATCAAAAAATAAAAATGTTTTGAAAAGAAAGTTTTTAGGATTTGGAATTATAGATTTAAATTTGTATATTCCCCAGATAAAGAAAGAGTATAATTATTATCGTAATTTAGTGTGTGAAGGAAATGCTAATAAATTTAAAAGTAAAGCTAAATTATTAAGTGAAGACCAAATTCTTCATGTAAGAACAGCAGGTACTACAAAATATAGAGAATATATAACTAAAAAGGGTATCAAATATATTACTAAACCTTACAATTTTACATTAGATTACAACGTAATAACTAGACTTTTAAAACCTATAATATAATGATTCATTTTATAACAATTTGTGCTACTAAAAAACTAAGCATACCTGCACCTGCTATTGATTTATATAAAGGAGGATACTGGGATATAGTTAAAGCAATATCATCTAAAGTAGATTATACTTGGATACTTTCAGCTCAAAATGGTTTAATTTCATCTAACAAAGTAATAAAACCCTACAATTTGTCATTTAAACCCGATAGCCAAGATTATATAGGACATATAGGATTAAACCCAACCAAATACTGGGATGCTATTACTTGTTATGATAAAGATAATTCAGTTAAAAAATTAATTGAAAGTCATCCTAATGATAAATTTATACTTTATGCTTCTAATTCATATATAAAAGCAATAAAAAATGATTTATTACCTGTTATTGATAATAAAAATCTTTATATATTTTCTCCTGATACTAAAGGAAAACATTTTACTCCCCACATATTAAAAACATCTTTAAAACTTAGATATGTTTTAGGGGGTAATAAAATTACTACAACTGCAATAACAATAAAACACTTTTTAGAAAATATAGATTCTATAGGGTGGGATAAAAATAATATAAATAATTACTTTACTGATATGGTTAAAGATTGTCCTGAATATGATAGGTCACCCAATAAAGCTAAAATATTAGATGAGGATTTAATTGAAATTATTAAAGAAATAGGAATTGATACACCTAAAACCAGAATATTAAAAACAATATCTAGTAAGGGTTTTGCTATTGGTCCTAATAGATTATCTAGGATTTTATTTTCTTTAAAAAATCCATAAAGTAATTGCGTAAATATTTGGCTACCCGAGGTAGGGTTCGTATATTCACATCGTAAGTTAAAAAAATAAAGGTTATGAATAAAAAAAATCAAAATATAGTAGTTAGAGAAAAATTAATGACACAAAAGAATATTGTTTTCACTTGTGGTCATAAAGATGTTTTAGGTAGAATCCAAGAATTTAAAGTTTATAGTCATGATACGACAGATGAAAGAAGTTTTGCCATTACAGAAAATGCAAGTTTTGGTAAAGCAATGAATGTCCAAAAATTTGGTCCTACTTGTATTACACTTTATACATTTGATATGTTAGGTAAAAAGACAATAGGTAAAATTAAATATGAAGATGTTACAATTGTAAAGCCTGAAGTTAAAGAATCTAATCCATTAGAAAAAATACCTGGATTTATAGGTACAGAGAAAGGGTAAAAGCAATTGCGCAAATGCTTGGAGAAGCAAAAACTCGTTCGTATATTCATGGGGAAGTTAAGGTTAATAATAAATAAATAAAGGTTATGATAAAAGTAGATGATTTAGTTGGTGTTTTTGGGTTTGGAAATGATACATTCAAAGTTAAAAGAATTCAAGGTAATAATGTTTTAATTCAGGGTGCTAATAAAGCAACTACCACAGTTCATATTGATGATTGTATGAAAAAAACATTTAAAGTAATTGCATAAATATTTGGCTACCACAGATATTGTTCGTATATTCACCACGTAGTTAAGGTTAATAATAAAAATAAAGGTTATGTTAAAAGTAGAAAATAAAGTTAAAAGAGGTCGTCCAAGTAAGAAGCAAGTTGTAGGTGGTGTTACAGTTACTAAATGGAAGCCTGAATTAGTTAAGATGGATAACTTATCATTCGATAAGAATTTATTCGTTCCAATGCCAACTGGTAAAAAAGTAGATTCATTATTAAGTAGTGAAGGTGGATTAATGAAAGGTACAAATTTTGCATTTGTAGGTGATCCAGGAGTTGGTAAATCAACAGTTATGCTTGATATATTAGCTGATTTACAAGCAAAAGGTCAGAAATGTTTATTCATATCTGGTGAAATGACAAGCATAGATATGTTTGGATACGTAAAAAGATTTCCAAAATTCGGTCAATTAGATATATTATTTTTAGGTGATTACATAGAAAAAGATCCAATAGTAGTATTAAAGAGTGTATTAGCTCAAGGGTTTGATGTTGTTCTTATAGATAGTATGGCTGAAGTTTGTACAAATATAGTAGATTTTCATGGTGGTACTTTCAAGAATGCTGAGAGCCAAGTATTAAATTTACTTGAAAAGCATAATAAAGCTGAAAATATAGCTAAAAAGAATACAACATTCATGATAATACAACAAGTTACCAAAGGTGGTGAGTTTGCTGGTTCAAACAGATTCAAGCATATGTTAACAGGAATGGGTCATATGAAATTCACTGAAGGTAGTAGAGTATTATTCTTCAGTAAAAATAGAAGAGGTGGTAAAATGGATAAATTACATTTTAGCCTTGATCAGAGTAATCATGTTGGATGGTTATTCACTGAAGCAATGAATGCTGAATAAGATATTAACTACACATAACCAACCCTCATTTCCCGGCGCGCAAGCGCTTTTGGGGGCCAAAAACAAGTTATGGAAGAAGTAGAAACAATTACAGACGAAATAGTAAATGCAAGTTTTACAAATGCATTTGATTTACTAATAGGCAATACAGATTTTGATACATTGTCAAATCAGGATGAATTTTATTTACCTAAGGATTATGATGATGCAGATACAGTACTCCAGTATTTTGAGGAAATAGAGGATTATGATAAATGTATTCAAATAAGAGATAGAAAAATATGAAAAATAAAGAAGAAATAATATTAATGTGGATTATAGTAGGTTTAGTAGTAATACCTTTAGCAATATTATACCCACCAGTAATTTTAGTTGGGATATTTATATACGCAGCAATTAACTTATATAAACATTATAGCAAATGAAAAAATATAAATATTTTCACGTATCAGATTTAGATAAAGAAATAGTAGGTGTAATAAATGCTAAAGATTTACATGAAGCTTATATTAAAGCATCATATAAGAAAAAATTATCGCCTATGCATTTTAGGGAGTTATTTAATGTAGAGGAGATAATATGAGAAAATTAATTAAAATAGTAAGTATGTTGATGGCAGGTTTAATGTCATGGTTTTCACCTGTCCAGATGGCTAATTCAGGTATGTGTTGTGCTGCTTGTGTTTTGAAGAATGAGGAGGAAAATAAAATAGAATATGTGGAGGAAATAAATAAAGATGGGGAGTAAGAAAGTATTAGTTAGTGGTATTGGTTGGTGTTATGAAGTAACTGCCGAGTTAAAGGGCAAGTTAATTAAGAAATCAACAAAGCAAATAAAAAATAACGTGCGGGGTAATAAAAAGGTTCGTATATTTAATCAAATAAAACAATTAAAATAAAGTTATGAGTGTAAATAGTATAAGGCAAACAGTTAGTACGATGTCAAGTTGGAGAAGTGGCTTGAACCATATAGTGGAAGCAAAACGGAAAGCAGATGAATGGAAGAGACGTAAGCAAGCGAAAAATCAAAGGCCTTCTTCACATAATAGTAATAAGTAATACGTATATACAGGAATTAATAAATAAGAGTTATGGAATTGAATTATAAGAAAATAGTGCTTGGTTATTTGGATACTACAATGTATCATGATATGAATGATTGGGATAAGGCAGATGTTAAAGCGTATACGGAGTCTACAGCGGATGGGTATGAGTTGTTTGTTGTTACTTTTGATGATCAGAATCCTTCTATAAATGAGGATGTGCATTATTATGATTCAGATGTTGCGGATCGTGTGATGGAGCATTTGGATCAAGGGTATTCAGTTTATATTGATGAGTATTTGTATGATGATGTTTATTTGGATGATCAGTTTGAGGAGTATTTTATGTCTCATGTTGAGGATATTGTTTCGGCTAATCCGGAGTCGTTTACTAAGGAAGAATTGGTGTTTGTTAAATTAGAATATGGTATAGATGAAGAAGAAATCGAAGACTAAAACAAATTGGTGGGCGTTTTGGGATAATGTTGATATGCCCCTATTAAAGAAAATTAGAAGAGTTAAACGTAAAAAATCGAGTGTATGGGATCTCAAGTGATGGAAATTGTATTGTGGCTTTGGTCATTGGCTATTGTAAGTGTGTTTTTGGGTTTGGTATTTAATATATTGAGGGGTGTGTTTGATGGTTTTATGGATAAATGGGAAGAAAAGTATTTGGTTAATAAGAAAGCCGAGTATGAGGATGAGAGTATTTTGAGTGTTAATGAACCATTGCTAGGTGAAGAGGAAATAGATGATGAAGATAATCCATTTGATGATCCAGATGTATTGGATTTTTTAGAACGTGCAGATGAACAAGGTCCTTGGGATGAGCAGTATGATAAGTCTTATACTATTGGTGGTTTAACAGCAGATAAGGATAAGGATTTTGTGAAATTTCAAAAGAAAATGGATGGGAATGATTTGAAAGGTGATTCAAAAGAATAGTATTTATGGTAAAATATATTATGAATTATTTGAAGAAAATGAAGTATAAGAGACATGCTAGGCGTGTTGAAGCTAGGATTGCGGAGTTGTATAAGCAGATATCAGAACAGGCAGTTAAGTTTGGGTTTATTGATCAGAAAGCTCGTGCTCGGTTTTTGAAGTATAATGGGTATTTGGTTAAATTGCAGAGTAAAATAAAGTAAATAAGTAAAGTTATGAAAAGAAGGTTTATTATGTTAGCGATTATTGGAGCTATGGTTGTTATTACTTGGCAACATGGAAAGAATAGGGCGCTAACTCAGTTATTGGAGAATAGTAAGATACAAGATGCTATGCACGTTGATCGTTTATTTGATTTGGAACAGGAAAATACCGATTTGATGGAATATGTTATGACATTGGAAACGGATAATTCTATATTGGGGTCTTGTTGTGCTAATGGTGGTTTGAATGCCGATACGAGCTTTGTTCAGTAAGTATTATAAGGCTAAAATAAAAAATAATAAGTTAGTTATGGAGTGGTTATATGTTTTTTCTAGGGATCAGAGTAATGGTCAGGTTGATTTGCAGAGATTTAAAACGTTGGATGAGGCTAATATCTATAAGACTACTATGTCTATGGGGTATTGGGATTCAGTTGTTATAAAGGAATCGGATATGGCGTTGTTTGGTTTTTTTGATGGTGGGGAAAGTAAGGATGGCTCGTATTATGAAATGGGTAAGTTATGAGTGGGAAAAATAAAAAAGCTCTTGATAACAGTAATGTGGGGGGTGATACGGATATCTCAGCAATAATAACATATACGATAAATATTCCTATGACGCATATGTCTTTTACTCATCATACCTTGATGGGCACTCAACAAGACATTACCATCTTAAATCGATATGGTATAAAACATAATGTGGAGGAACAACATAGTGGTCCTACTACGGTGTGATAAGCTAGTAAGCTTATTTAGATTAATCTGGAATATATTTGGCGTATGAAGCGCGGTTACATTTTTGAATAACATTCCATGTTTTTTGGTTGAACGTGTTTATATCGCGTTGTAGATAGTTGGTTAACGTGGTATTTGATGGGGTGGATGGGTAAATTATATAACATCTACATAACAATCACTAAATATGACAAACCAATATAGACAAGCAATAGTATCTAAACAACGTGTATGGGTGGGTATGGGTTAAGATGCATCTGGTGTTAACCTTCATTGCCATCATCCACATCCTTTTCAACTTACCTTAAAAATATATATGAACATACGATTGTTCACAAACACCTCACGACTGTCTATGCGGGGAGGCGTGGAGGGGCGAGGGAGGGTTCGTATATTTACGGTGTAAATAAGAAATAAAGGTTATGACAGATATATTACACCACTTAGCAAGATTAGAGATGATGATGGCAGAAGAGAGAGGTATTGACCTATCATACATCGAAGCATTAGAAATAGTTAAATTAAAATAAAGGTTATGTATATAGAAGATTATCAAATAGAGGATTTAAACAACATGGTGGGTAAGCAATTCTTCATCAACAAGCAATATAGCAACACGTGTAAAGGAGAATTAATGTATACGGTGGTGAAGAATGGAGAATATATGTGTCGTGTGAAGGAGATTAAACATGAGTATAATGATATTCAGCCTTCACCGTCGAGCACATTGGTGCCTGCATGGTTGGTGCATAACTGTATACAAGGCAGGTAATGATAATGACTGGCCCGGTGTGTAGTTAATACTTACACCGCGTGCATAAATAAGGTCCAACGTACTCCCTACCACGGTAGGGATACTGTTGTCCGTACCTGGTTATACGGGTAAATGTTTACCGTCGGTGTTCATAACGCCCTCACAACTATATTACCCCTTACATTTATAGTATTTACCATGTTATATTAACTTAAGTTATACCGTAGTATGGAATGCGGCGGCCGGCGTACGTACGCGCATATTATGCTATATAGCCCATATGCGTAGGTGTCCATATAGCGCGTGTATACCGCCCAAAGAAAGGTAGATGTATGTTTAGCAGAAGTACCACCCTTTACCATCGATGTTGTATATACAAATATCCTACATACCAAAGCCCATAAAATCCAAAAGATACAAAATCCAAGATTCTCAAAATCTTCCTCACCGACGGATTCTCCATACCGAACCAAGATATATACAAAAAAATGTGGGATGTTATTTTAGAAGCAGAACCTAGCTTCATCCATCCATATATTCCAGAACAAAATACATAATACACCACCACGATAGAAACACAGTAATTAAAAATATAGGGGATAATACCATAACATAGCATAAATATCCCACTCAGTACGTCAATGAACTTACCCGTTACATGAATACTGGAAATAATAATACTCGCTTCCTATATATTCGGTATTATTAGATTCCCCATTCAAGGGTTATGATTAATATAATAAAAGAGGTCACACCCCCCAAATTTTTCTTAAGATAAAGGGTTAGGGTTAAAGTATATATGTATGTTAAGTATACACAATGAAGAAAGAGCTCATGAGAAATACTTGGCTCCCCCACATAAGGTTCGTATATTTATCCCAAAAAAATATGATGTTTATACTATACTACCTACTAATTGGAATCATTATAATGTTTCTACTAGACATGCATTTAAGTGCCTATAGAGACAAAATCGAAAATGACATGGGGGAAAAGATAGAATATGACCATTTCACTAGAATCTTCATAATAGTAGTATGGCCTGCTGCCATTTTCATAATACTTAAAAATTTTCCTTGGGGTAGATAATATTTATCACCATGGCAACACTAACATTTAACAACACTGGGCAAGGAGGATATGTAGTTTTAGAAACTCAACCCGAAAACCAACCCTACCCTTCTAACTTCCTTGAAAAATTTTTTCTAGGAACCACTTTTACAAACCTAGTCAACATAGAAAGAAAAGCAATAGTAGTAAGAGACTACCAAATGGCAATATCAGTCCCAGAAGGCTCTTCATCAATAGTATTCACACCAGGAACAAACATCCCAGGAGGTTTAATAACCTTAAGAGGAGCAGGTAAAGTAGAAGTTTCACTAAACGGAGGAGCTGCAAATATTGTAGAATTTGACAACCGCACACAACTAGGACCTATTTCTTAAAGACTCCCATAAAAATATTTGGATACCCCAAATAGGATTCGTATATTTACGACGTAAATAAAGAAATAAAGGTTATGAAAGAAACAACAAAACAAATACTCGCACTAATATTACTAGGTTTAATACTATGCCTACACCCATCATGTACTAAAATAGAAACAACAACAGGTTCCCCATGTCCCGATGGAGATTGTAATTCTACATTCCAAATAATATATAAAGGACAAGCTATAAACCCAAGCTCAAATGGAGAATATAACATACCATGGGATGGATTAAATTATTTTCAAATAACAGGCCAACTAGAAAAAATGGAAGGTAATTATGTTGAGATTAATGACGTACCACAAATAGACTGCATGTACGACTCAGATTATTGGGTAGTATTTGATTCACTTTCATTTACAATACCACAATACTCATATTTAGGATGGTTCAATGATAACACTTTATCAACTCCAATCCCAATAGGCAATTACACTTACACTATGAATGATTTAATTGCTTCTCACCCACCATATAATATAGCTGGATATCAAATACCTATGCATTTTTGCACAACCTGTCCTTATGCTCCAACCATAATAGGTTCACACTCAAGATATAACTATAATCCTACCCAAAATTTTATGTTAGATGATGAGATGATAGGAGACCAAATAAATGTATTTGTAAAAGTTCACTACAACAATTCTCATTTTGGAGATGAGCAAATCGAAACATTTCAATTCACTATAAACATTATATAACATGGCAGAAAAAACTGGATTTACAGATAAACCAATATATGATTTTAATACTTCAGCTAACTTAGAAGTATATTTAACAGGTGGTCAGCGATGGCATAGAGTAACTTGTAATGATTTTAAAAGTTGGGATGGTAAAAGAAGGATTAATGGAGAAGATTACGATGGGCCCTTATATTGTTATGGTACCAATCGTTTAGCTTTGAAAGAAGGTAGAAATGGTATTGTAGAATCAGAAGTTACAGAAGCCCGTGCACTAATTTCCCAAAAAATAAGATAAATGTCACTACCCAAGATTAAAAAAATAACAGAAGAAAAAGCATCTAAATATTTTAGTTTAGAAGAAGACTTACTAGACTCACCTATCCGCTTTTACACTAAAACAGAAGACGACGATGGATGGGATAAAATAACATACTACACCTCCAGACGTAAAGACATATATTCCAACCGAGGTGAAGCTGACCAATGGGTATACATTTTATCAAACCCCACACTACCCAATATACTCAAAATAGGTTACACCAAACACGAACCTGAGGTTAGAGCTAAACAAATAAGTGCTTCCACCGGTGTAGCACTACCATATAAAGTAGAATGGGCATTTCAATGTTTCAACGGCGAGCAACTAGAGCGAGAAGTCCACGAAGAATTAGCGACCTACCGCGTGAATCAACAACGAGAATTTTTTGATATACCATTAGTTGAAGCACAAGAAGCAATTGAAAAAATAGGAAAACAATACAAATGAGAAATATAAAAGAACAATTAATGGAAATAAAGGGAGGAGATTTCCCTAAATGGTATGCATCACTTACCAAACTTGAAAAAATAGAATATTCTACTGCATTAGAACAATTAAGTAAAGAATTTAGAAGTTAAAATAAATTTGGGTTTTATTTAAAGGGTAATATATTTATTACCGTAATGGATATAAACTCTATATTTAACCTATTTGGAAGTGACGATAAAAAGTCCACTAATAAAACACCTTCTACCATTAATATGGCTGATTTTGAAAGAACACCAACCTATAAAGTTGGAATGTTTAAAAAAATCATCTTAAACCAGCATGTATTCCAAAAGAAACTTATCAATATGTTTCAAACCCCTGAAGATGAGTTTGAGATGGAGGGAATGGAAGAAGTAGGAGAATATATAGCACACCACAGAGCCTGGAGTTACATTAAAGATTGTCTGATAGATGAAGAAATATGGCAAGGCAGTTTACAAATCCAACATGATGATTATTTAGACACAGCACTAAACTTATCAATATCTTTCTTTGAAGAGCGAGAAGAGTATGAAAAATGTGCTTTTTTTGTAAAAATTCAAAAGTATCTTAAAGATAATTTGGAGTCAAAACCCTAATCTATTACGTTCCCATCACGGGGTTTGAAAAAAACGTATAATAAAAAAAGGTAAAAGGTAATAACGTTGGATAACGTTGGATAAAATTAAGAATAATTTGGACACCCCAGATTACATTCGTATATTACCGTATATTAAAATAAAGTTATGAGAAATAAACAAATAGTTCAAAATAGACTAGGTAAATTAAATGGTCTAATCCAAAGACAAGATATGAATATTAATAGAGGTGGTTCCAGAGAAGATTATAAAAACACCTACATATCAATTAAAGAAACCCTCCAAGATTTAATGGATATAATTGAAAGGGAATCATAATGAGTCTATCAGCAGAACAAATCCAATCAAATTGGGAAAAATTTATAGGTTACATTAACACCTACATCTCAAATCCTAGAAGAGAAAAAGTACTAGCATTTTACAAGAAATTCGAAGATGACATTGTACTAATGCCAGCATCACATAAAACAGCTTACCACAATGCATTCCCAGGTGGTTATATTGACCATGTAAATAGAGTAGTTGAAGCATCTCTTAGAATGTATGATGTATGGGCAGAATTTGAAATGGATAGGTCTACATTCACCATTGAAGAATTAGTATTCTCAGCTATAAACCATGATTTAGGTAAAATGGGTAACGGTGAAGAAATAGCTTATTTACCATCTCAAGATGATTGGAGAAAAAAGAACCTAGGTGAAATGTATCAATACAACAAGAAACTAGCTTATATGTCAGTCCCAGACAGATCTATTAAATTACTAGTTGACCATGATATCAAGCTTACCGAAAACGAATGGATGTGTATTAAACTACATGACGGGTTATATGACCAAGCAAATGAGCCTTATTTAAAGAATTACATGCCAGAGCAAAAACCTCGAACTTCCATGATATTTATTGTCCATCAGGCAGACTTAATGGCAGCAAGAATAGAATTCGAACACGTATGGCTATCAAAATTCAATGAAGAAGTTTTAGATAAACCTAAGGCTAAAAAATTGGATGTAAAAACTAAAGCACTTGGCTCAATGAAAAGTGAAGGGTTAAAAAATATGTTAAATAGTTTATGATTGAAATAGTTTCCATATCAGTTTTATCAATATTAGTAGTAATCTTAGGATTTACTACTTTTAATTTAATGCGTAAAAACGAAAAGCAAGAAGATGTTTTAGTTGAATATTTACAATATTTAGATAGACTTTCTAAAGTAATAGAACTTTCAGATAAAAAATTAGAAGAAATAGATAAATCCGGAGCATTTAAGTCAGATGATGAAGTTGGATTCTTTTTCAAATCTATTCATCAACTACAAGATATCCTAAACGATTTCAAGTTAAAAAGACTAAAATGATTACCGTGGCTAAAAAAAGACGACCTAAGAGTAAAAACTACTTTACTAAAGATACAGAACAAGCAATTGTCAGATATAATTCATTAGATTCAATTAAAGATTCTAAATTAAGAAGCAATATCTATAGAAATGAAATTCATTATGCTTTTTTTAAATTAACAGAAAATATAATTCACACCTTTAAATTTTATTATACAGAAGTAGATAAAATAGAACATCTACAACATGAAGTAATAACATTTTTATTATCAAAAATTCACTTATTCAACCCAGATAATGGGGCAAAAGCATATTCATATTTTGGTACTATAACAAAAAATTGGTTAATTATATATAACACAAAAAATTATAAAAAACGTGTACAAACAGCACCTGTGGATGAATTATTTAAAGATGACAATTACTCATATCAAATGGGTGAAGAAAAAGAAAAAGACAGATTATCTATTTTTATAGATGCTTATGTAAAATATGTTGAAAACAAATTTGATGTCTTTTTTTCAAAAGGAAATGATGCTCAAGTAGCAGATGCAATATTAGAATTATTTCGTAAAAGAGAAAATTTAGAAATATTTAACAAAAAAGCATTATACATCTACATTAGAGAAATAATGGCTAGTCATGGTTTAGAAGTAAAAACCCCCAAAATAACTAAAATAGCTACTAAATTATATGGTTTATTTAAAGGAAGTTATATTTTTTATTTAGAAACAGGCTATATAGACTTCGAAAAATCTTAATTAATTATATTTATACTCGAACTAAACGTATAACTATGAGTCATTTAGATAAAAAAGTATTCGGGAAAAAATCCTACTCGGATTTACTTAAAGAAATTTACGATAATCAAAAGAAGAAAGAAACACAAATTAGCGCATTAATCAATGAGCTTAAACCATTAATAAGCGATATAGGTGATGCTACAATGATTGTGCCACTCATCAAAGAATACATGGAACTTGGTATTAAAAACGATGAAGCGCTTATAAAAGTAGCAACAATATTCCAACGTATCTTCGCAAACGAAGGAACAGAAGAAAATGGATTTGGTATTTCAGAAGAAGAAAAAGAACAACTCCTTAAAGAAATAAATAATTTACAACTACCACCTAAAAAAGAAGGATAATTATGGCATTATTTGGGGGTAAAGGTAGTAAAGGTAATAATAGTGGGAATAACTCAAGTAATGGAGCTGGTATATTTAAAGAAAAATTTGAATCTAGCTTTAACGCAAAGGTTCAAATAGGCAAAGTAACGGATATTATATTAAACCCACAACACCCTAAATATGTAGAAAAAGGATACTGGGGTAGTATAGGAACAATATTTTACTCTGTTAATGGTGAAAATCCTTCTGATGAACAATTCGCTAAACCTTACTTTTCTAATATTTCTTCCTTTCCTTTAATAAACGAATATGTTTTACTTTTTAATCTTCCTGATATTTTTAATATTACAAGTAAAGGAAAAAATTTATTTTATTATCTCCCGGCTATTAATTTCTTTAATAACCCTCACATAAACCCACTACCAACAAAATCTTATAATATTTCATTAAAAGGTGATAGTTTTGGAAAAGAAACAATAAGCAACCCAACACCAAATTATGAATTTAATAGTTCCATAAACCCATCACAAAAAACATTTATTGAACAAGATGAACTTTCAACACCACTTTTACCATTTGCAGGAGATAACATATATCAAGGTAGATTTGGTAATACTATAAGATTAGGGAGTACTGCTAGACCCTTAATAGGAAAGATTACAGCATCCAATAATTGGTCTAATGTAGGAGATAATGGTTCTCCCATAACAATTATATCAAATGGTCAAAATGAAAATGGATTTGATTGGGTAACTGAAAATATAAATAAAAATGATTCATCTATTTATTTAACTTCAACACAAAAAGTACCACTTGAAGCCTCAATTAGAAGATATAATTCATACTCAGTCCAAGAACAAACACCAACTTCTCCCTTAAGTTATGCAGGAAAACAAATAATAATTAATTCTGGAAGGTTAGTATTCAATTCTACAGATAACCACATCCTATTAAGTTCTCAAAAAACAATTAGTTTTGGGGCCCAAAAAGGTTTTAATTTTGATACTCCTTCTAATTTTGTTGTAGATGCTGGTACTAGTATTAAATTAGGTAGTAAAAATGCAAACCAACCTTTAATTAAAGGTCATGAGTTATATGATGTTTTATTTAACCTAATAACCGCATTATCACAAACCATAAGTATTATGGCTCTAGATACAGTATGGCCAGGTGGAAATCCTGTTGCTGACATGGGTAAAGGACAAGCAGCAGATTCTACAAATGAAATTTTAAAACTATTATTAGAAGATCTAGAAAATATTAAATCAACAAAAGTATTTACTTTATAATGGCAACTGTAATAACAATCATAGGTAAAATAGTTGAAAGTACAAATGAAACAGAAGGGGTTCCTTTAGTTAATTGTAAAATCCTCCCAAATCCTGGTACTGTTGGGTTTGCGGCTAATGTAAATGGTGATATCAATGCTTCTCATGTTTTAAGTATAGGTTCTACTTATAGTTTTAATTTTACATCTATTGGTTATACTCCTAAAACAATATCTAAAACCATTACTAATAATATTTTAGATTTTGGAACTATTAAATTAGAAGAATCAAATGAAACTTTAGATGAATTTGAAGTTGTTGCTGAAAGCCCATGCAAAGATGGAATTATGGATGAATACATCGTAGTTAAAGATGATAATTTATACAAAATAGCAAGAAAATTCCCAGTAGATGGTATTAGTGAAAGTAAAAGGGTTGACCAAATATACAAAGCAAACCCTTATTTAAAAGGAAGAAGAATTGAATCTAATGATAAAACTTATTTTCATGGTAAAAATTATTTACAAAATAAAAATTTATTATTTCCTGGAGATGTATTAAATATTCCATGTGTAGGAACACCATTGAAAAATTTTGATTTAATTGGGATGGTTATAGATAAAGAAACTAATGACCCTATTGAAGGAGCAACTGTAAAAACCAATGTTAAAAAACCAGGTAAATCTGAATCTACAACTACGGATGTAGATGGAAAATTTCAATTAATAGGAACATATGTTCCAGTTGTTTCTCTCCAAAGACCATTAATAGTAGAGGGTTCAAAAGGTGATGCTGTTAAAGATTTACAAGAAATATTAGCTATAAAAGTAGATGGTGATTTTGGATCAAAAACGAAAGCAGCTGTTAAAACTTTTCAAGGTCAAAAGGGACTTAAAGTTGATGGTAAAGTAGGAGAAAAAACCTGGAAAGTTTTAGACAACTTAGGAAATGAAAATAAAAAAACTTTTTTATTTGATGTTATAGCTTCTAAAATATTTTATTCTACAGAAAGATACTCTCCTTTTAATTTAGATGAAAGTATTAAAGATGTTGAAATAATCATACCTTTAGAAAATCAAAAAATCTCAGTTAAAAAAGCAATAATAGACCAAATAGTTATTCCCCCTCCTGTAATAAAAGGAATAGAAATAGCACAAAAATTAAAAGATCCAGAAACTTTTGCTATCAAAGATATGGGTAACCAAATTATAGATAGAATACGCCAGTCTTTAATTCCACAGGTTTTACAATTAATAACACAGTTTGGAATAGGAAAAGCTCAAGAAGCTTTAGGGAAAAAAATGGATGAATTAAATACAACTTGTCCTACAAACTTAGATGATTTAAATAAAATAATAAAAATAAAGAATGATTTAACTAGAATATTACAAAATATATTTAATGTTTTAAATACTATTAAAATTGGTGTTGATTTTGCTGATAAAGCTGTAACAATAGGTCAAGTAGTATTAGATGTAGTAAAAACTGTAGTTGCTTCATTTCCAATAGCAGGATTAGGAGCCCCAGACCCTTCAAAATCATTACTAACCCCAGGTGGAACTTTAGATAAATTAGATAAACTTTTAAAAAAATTAAAAGTAGTAACTTCAGGATTATTAATGATTTTAACATTAATAACAACTATGTTGGCAAAACTTTTATCATTTTTAAGTTTATTAGATGCTTTAATTCAAAAATGTCATATTGAAGGGGCTCTACCTAACGAACAAGTTCCTACAATACTATTCCCTCCAGGAACAGAAAAAGAATCAAATAACCTTCCAATTGTAAATGGTTTTACTTTAGATACTGAAGTAGAAACAACTCAATCAACGATAAAAAGAAAAAGAGGAATAGCAAAATCACCTAGTGGTGTAGTAATGTTAAAAGGAGAATGGTCGTTTTCATCTAATGATCAGATACTAATAGATGAATTAACTTTTTACATTAAACAAAATAATTTAAAAGCAGATTAATTTAATATTTATAACAAACACAATAATGAAAACTGAAGCACTTAAAAAAATAATCAAAGAAGCCGTTAGAGAGGCCATACAAGAGGAGCTAAAGGAAGTTTTACTAGAAGCAGTTAAAGCACCTAAAGCTGTAGTTACACAACCAATACAAGAAAGTATTACATCAACTACACCTGCACCTGTTACACAAACACCTAAAAAATCTTTAGCTGAACAAAGACAATCTTATTTAGATATTATAGGTGAAACAGGGTTAAACTTAAATAGCTCACATGCTCAAGGATTTGGCAATAAACCTTTTAATCCTCAAGGTGGTGGAGACACAACTTCACCAAATGGAGCTTTACCTGATGGAGAAGTAAATATGAATCAAATAATGGGATTAATGACTAGATAATGGCATTTGGAGCACAACAAATATTTCCTATAGACTTTAATAAAAGTGCTGCTGTAGGGGTAGATTTACCTTTTTCTGCTCCTGGAGTATTTTATCAAAATTATACTACAGCCGCAGCTATTAAAAATAACCTAATAAATTATTTTCTAACAAATCCTGGAGAAAGACCTTTAAATCCTACATTTGGGGGAGGGTTAAGATCATTTATATTTGAACAAATAACGGATAATAATATGGATTTCTTACAAGAAAAAATAGAAAGTGATATTGGATTATTTTTCCCTAATATATCAGTATTAGGTTTAAATTTAAATACTATAGAAGATACACATACTATAAATGCAGTATTAGAATATTCAGTTAACCAAACTAATATTACAGATACCTTACAAATGAACTTTCAATAATGGCTGAGTTAAAAAGAGATATAAAATACATAAATAGAGATTTTTCAGATATAAGATCTAAATTAATAGAATATTCTAAAACATATTTTCCTAATACTTACAATGATTTTTCACCAGCATCACCTGGAATGATGTTTATGGAACAAGCTGCTTATGTAGGTGATGTAATGTCATTCTATTTAGATAATCAACTACAAGAAACATTTACACAATTTGCTAGACAAACCAATAACTTATATGAGTTAGCTTATATGTTTGGGTATAAACCTAAAGCAACAGGAGCAGCTCAGGCTACTATGGAATTATATCAACAAATTCCTTCAAAGCAAGTAGGTGGAAATTTTGTTCCTGATTTTGATTATGCTGTAACTATAGAAGAAAACACTACTATAACCTCTAATATAAACCCAGAATCAACTTTTATAATAGAAGACAAATGTGATTTTTCAGTTTCAAGTTCTTCAGACCCTACTGAAATATCAATTTATCAAATAGCAAATAGTTCTCCACAATATTATTTATTAAAAAAGACAAGAAATGCTATTTCTTCCAATATTCAACAAAAAATTTTTAGCTTTGGAAGTTTTGAGCAATTTCCAACTATTAATATTAATACGGGTAATATAATGGGTGTTTTAGACATAAAAGATTCAGATAATAATACCTGGTATGAAGTAGATTATTTAGGACAAGAAATGGTTTATAATAGTATTAAAAATACTAATGTAAATGACCCAAATTATTATTCGGATAACAGTAATGCTCCTTTTTTATTACAATTAAAAAAAATACAAAGAAGATTTACTACAAGATTAACATCTGAAACAAATTTACAAATACAGTTTGGAGCAGGAAACTCAGCAGATACAGATGAATTAATAACACCAAACCCAAATAATATAGGTATAGGTTTACCCTTTGAAAAAACTAAACTTACAACAGCTTTTTCACCAACAAACTTTTTATTTACTAATACTTATGGTATAGCACCTTCAAATACAACTTTAACAGTAAGATATTTAACTGGTGGTGGTGTTGAATCTAATGTTCCTGCTAATGATTTACAAGGAGTTAGTACTGAAAATACTAAATTTAATATACCTAACTTAGACGAAAATATAGCTAATTATGTATTTGGAACTGTCGCAGGTACTAACCCAGCAGCAGCAGATGGAGGACAAGCAGGAGATACAGATGAAGAAATTAGACAAAATACTTTAATGCAAATAGCATCTCAGCAAAGATCAGTTACATTAGATGATTATATGGTTAGAGCTATGAGTATGCCCCCTAAATTTGGATCTGTAGCTAAAGCTTATATTGAAAAACCAACATTAGATAACCAAATATCTACAGTTGAAACCTTATGTTTATATATTTTATCTCAAAATACTGACAACCAACTTGTAGATGCTTCAGATGCACTAAAGAAAAACCTAAGAACTTATTTATCCCAAAATAAAATGATAGGTGATAGTATTGAAATAAAAAATGCTTATGTTATTAACATAGCTATTGATTTTGAAATTATAGTTTTACCTAATTTTATAAATAGCCAAGTAATACTAGCTTGTATTAATTCATTACAAGAATATTTTAGTAGAGATAAATGGCAAATAAACCAACCAATTATTACAAGTGATTTATTTGTTAGATTAGATAGAGTAGAAGGAGTACAAACTGTAAAAGATATTAAATTTTCAAATAAAGTAGGAGCCTCTTTAGGATACTCTCAATATGCCTATGATATGTCATCGGCTACATTAAACCGAGTAATTTATCCTAGTTTAGATCCAAGTATATTTGAAGTAAGGTTTCCAAATGATGATATAAAAGGTAGAGTAGTACCTTTATAAAAAAATAAAACATGAGTTTAAGAAATAAAAAATCTAAATATAGTCCCGTTGTTAGAACTAATGCTCCCAATATCCCAGGGGGGAAATATGTTAATATAAAAGCAAATAACTTATATGACAGCGAATATTCAATTGGAGGACCTATAAAGGATTTAGATGGAAAAATTGTAAATAATACTTTAAATCAATGGAGAGATAAAAATCCTTATATTTCTCAATTTAACCAACCTTTTACCTTAGATAATTATTACAGAAATAACCCAGTTAAAGATTCTTCCATTAAAAATAAGATAAAAAATAAAATTAATAAAGTAGAAGATAAATTACAAGGTTATATAGATAATGTTAAAGATGGGGCATCAGATGCATTTAGTAGTATAGGTTCATTTTTTAATCAAACACCTTAAAAATTTAAAATAATGGCAATATATAAACTATTCCCAATAAAAGACGCAAGTATTTATTCATTCTATCCTTTTATGAATTCCGGGATAGATGCTGTTAATCAAATTTCTAATTTAAATATTTCAGTAGACACTAGCCCCCAAGTAGCTAGAATTATAACAGAATTTTCACAAGAAGAAATTGAAGACACTCTTAATAATTTAATATCAGGTTCCCAATGGACTGCTAATTTTAGACAATTTATAGCAACTGCTCAAGGTATAGTTGAATCTATGTTTGTAGAAGTTTACCCCGCAGGTTCATATTGGTGGAATGGTTCAGGAATGTATTTAGATGTTCCCATGACTACAGATGGATGTTCATGGATTACCCCAGCTTTTGAAGGTTCAAATTTAAGGTGGCCCTTAAGTGGTAGTGACGCTGCAGGGATAATAGTAACAGGTTCATATGACCCAAATTACTCACCACCAGGAGGGGGAACATGGTATCCTGGTTTTGTTGTGTCACAGTCATTTGATACTAGAAGTGATAAAGATTTAAATGTAGAAGTTAAAACTATAGTAAATAGATGGTATAGTAGTTCTATAGCATATCCTTCAACAGCATCTTTACCTAATTATGGTTTTTTAACTAAATTTGAAAGTCAAGCTGAATTTAACAGTAATCCTCAAATTCAACCTGTAATGCAATTTTATAGTGTTGACACAAATACTATATACCCACCACAATTAGAATTTAAATGGGTAGATTATAAAACAGTATTAACAGGCTCAGCAACTGGAAGTATATTACAAACTACAAATATAGTATCTTCATTAGCTGAAAACCCAGGTAAATTCACACCTCAAGGAGTAAATAGATTTAGATTTAATGTAGCACCTAAATACCCACCTAGAGTTTGGACTACATCATCTTTATATACATCTGTAAATTATTTACCAACAGAATCATATTATGGTGTAAAAGATTTGGATACCAACGAATTTGTTGTAGATTTCGACGAAACATATACTAAATTAAGTTCTGATAACCAAGGTAATTATTTTGATTTATATATGAATGGATTAGAACCAGAAAGATATTACAAAATTTTAGTTAAAACAAAACTAAAGGGATCAACAATGATATTAGATGACAATTATTATTTTAAGATAGTTAATACATTATAATGCCAAATATACAACTAAATAAAGACGTATTTAATAAAAATTCTTACACTAAAGTAATTGATACTAAGTTTAAAGAATTAGGAGTTAAAACTATTCAAGAACAAGTCCAGGACCAACCCTCTGTAAAAGAATTTTTTAATATGTACAACGAATTATTTTTTCAAATAAATGAAGTAGGTCCTGAATCCCATGAATATTTAGTTAAAACAAGCGGTGAATATATAAATTTCAATGCAGAAAATGATATAGTTGTTTTATTGCAAGCCGAAATAGCTACATTAAGAGAACAATTATTAGATTCTCAAAGAGAAGTAGCAAATTTTGCTACATCCCTTCCTGATGCTCCTAATATTACAATCCCTGAACCACCAGAAGTAGAACCAGAACCTATTATAATCCCAGAAGCAGAAGTAGAAAATACTCCACAACCACAACCACCACCTCCACCACCAACCAAATCCCCAACTCAAAGGGTAAGAGATGATTTTAAAACATATCCAAAATCAAATAAAAGTAAAAGAGCAAAAAGACTTAATCTAAGTAAAAATTTTATTAAAAAGATAAAAAAACAATATAATTTATAATGGCTACTCCAGTATCAGCAGATAAATATCAGTTTCAATTTTATAAACAATCAGACTCAGGTTTAATACCCCAAGTTGATATCGATACTACCTTAACAGGCTCTAGTTTTATAGAATTCAGTATTTATACTTTAAATGATGAATTAGTATTTTTTAATAACAGTTATAAAAGATATACAGTTTTAGATGATAGCCCTTCATCTGGAGAAGGAATATCTCAATTTGATATTGATCCTGATATAGATGTCCAAAGTCAAGGCTATGATAGTGGAAAATATATAGCTTATTATAATTTTGTAACAAATAGAATAGGTTCTCAATTTCAACAACTTTATATATCTGAAATCTCATCAGACAGAACAGAACTTAGATTAGAAAGTACTGCTTTATCTGATTTTGATATTGAAGACCAAACTGATGATTTTATAGATTTTAGAGAAGAAAACGTTTATTTTACGGATTTTCAATTAAATTTTAGTAATAATCAATTAATTATAGCTAATAATATTAAATTAGATGATGAAAATGAAAACAATCTATCGATTTTAATTAAGTTATACGAACCTTTACCTCCTCAATTTAGTTTACAATCTCAACTTCATATTGTAACTAATTTTTCAAACCCAGAAGCTTTTAGAGTAAATTATATACCTCAAGTTCAAAATTTTATAGATTCATTCCCATTACAAGGTCCTAATTTTAATATTCCAATTAAAGGTGAAGTTAATAATTCATCATTAAATCTATCAGAAAATGATATTTTATTAGGAGGCCCAACAGGATCTTACAATCAATTACAAGGATTATTATCTCAATCTTCTATTAATATAAGTATAGACTATAGTAATTATAATGAATTTATTCACTTTAGCTCAGCCCAAACTCGTTTAGAAAATTTTTATTACAAGGCAAGTTTATTAGAACAGTATTCAGACTCAATATACAAATTACAATTGTCTTCTGGCTCATCTTCATCTATTACTTTATTTGAAAATAAGATAAGTTCTATTGTTACTAATTTTGATAACTATGATAAGTTTTTATATTACCAATCAAGTTCTAAATCTTGGCCTAAAACAAATTCAATAAAACCTTACGAATTAGCTGAAACTGGAAGTATAGAAGTTTTACAATGGTATGGGAGTTTAATTGAATCTAATGCTTATTATGGAGGTCAATTATATAATGCTTGGTATTTTGACAACCAAAACCCAGACCAACTATTAAAATCCATACCTGAATATTTAAGAGAAGATGTAGCTAATCAACCTTATGAATTATTTGTTGATATGGTTGCTCAATATTATGATAATGTTTGGATATATACTAAAGATGTTTCTCAAAAGTATAATGCTGATAATAGGTTAGATTTTGGTATTTCTAAAGATTTAGTATCTGATGCTATAAAAGATTTTGGTGTAAAATTATATCAAAATAACTTTTCTAACCAAGAACTATACACGGCATTTTTAGGTATTACTCCAAGTGGTTCTTTATTCCCTTTCCCAGAAATATCCCAAACTCTCCCAGTACCTACAGGAATGGAATTTGTAAACACATTAATATCAGCATCAAATGATGTTATATCAATGGATGATACTAATAAATCCTTATATAAAAGATTATACCATAACATCCCATATTTACTTAATTCTAAAGGAACAACTGCTGGACTACGAGCATTGATAACATCATATGGTATACCTGATACTATATTAAAAATATCTGAATTTGGCGGTAAAGATAAAGTTAACGCTAATGATTGGGATTTATATTCTAACAATTTTAACTATTCACTTAATACTAGAAACAATAATTTCATTACAACTCCTTGGGGAGATAATAGTATAGGAATAGGTATTAACAAAAAATGGAAACCCAATCCTAACTATAATGGTTTAGATTCTGGAGCTAATACTATTCAATTTAGATTTAAAGCAGAAGAAATTACATCAGGGACCTCTCCCTATGGTTTAAGTAATACAAGTCAAACTTTATGGGGTTTAACTAGTGGTGGGGGTGCAGGAACTAGTAGTCAACTATACTTACAATATCGCGAATCAGGTTTATTAAGTAGTTCATTATATAATGGTTCTATACCTGACCCTAATTATAAAACTGGAAATTTAGTTTTTTTACCTGATGCATCTGACGTTACAAGAAAGGCTGTTATACAATTACCATTTTTTGATGGGGGTTGGTGGTCTGTGCAAATTAAAAAAACAGAGTCCGATACATTTATATTATCAGCAGGGAATAAAATATATAATGGTAACACAGGAACTTCAATTGGTTTTTATAATACCTCGAGTGTTATTGGGGATGCAAATTTATGGGATACTTCTTATATATCAAATTTTGCTAAAGCCCACACGGATGGAATTACTACAAACTACCCAGGATTTTCAGGTTCACTCCAAGAAATAAGATATTATACTACACCTATTAATGAAAATGTATTTAAGGATTATATAATGAACCCCTTATCTTTTGAAGGTAATGGAATTAATAGTTCACCTGATCAATTAATATTTAGAGCTGCTTTAGGAAGTGAATTATTAAAAGATGTTACAACTGGTTCTTTTGCACCTACTTTATATGGTGTTGGAATATATGGTGCTTCTAATTATGGAAGTACTTTAATTTCAGGTAGTACTAAAGTAGTACAACAAATGTCTACTTCTTCAATCCACCCTAAAGTATCAGGATCTTGGGTTACTACTTCATCATTTATGAATGATAATAATTCTTTTACATATAATGTATCTCATAACCCATTACCTAACACAGAATATTTCTTCCAAGACCAACCTGCAGTAGGTATTAAAAATAGAATTAATGATAAAATAAGATGGGAAAGTAATGTCCTTCCTGGTAATACTTTATCACAATATAGAAAAATAGCTCAAACAACAGAAGCAAGTGCATCATATTCTGAAAATATAAATTATTTAGAAGTAGCATTTTCCCCACAAAATCAAATTAATGACGATATTATAGGACAAATGGGTCATTTTAATATTGGTGATTATATAGGTGATCCTAGACAAAGGTCATCTAGGTCTATAATTTATCCCGATTTAAACAATTTAAGTGAAGATTATTTTAAAAAATATATTAAACAATATGATTTAGTAGATTTTGTTAGGTTAATAAAATTCTTTGATAATTCATTATTTAAAATGATTAAAGATTTTATACCTGCAAGAACTAGTTTAGCATCAGGTTTAGTAATAAAACAACATTTATTAGAAAGAGATAAATACCCTCACCCACAAATGTCTTATACTGAAGAAGACTTAAGTGGTTGCATTAAAACTCACCATATATGGAATACGGCTTCTCAAGAAACAGAAATATCTTGTTCTAGAATAGTAACAACAGAAGGTGGACCAGCAGGAATGTTTAATCCTTTTAACAATAATTATTTGTCTTCAACAACTAGTTCTTTACAAACAACACAATTTAGATACTCAGGAAGTTTAGGAAATATTGATGCTCCTATAGAATCAGAGGATTATATAAGTTTCCCTTCATTTTCACCTTCTACTAATGCCCCAGATTTAGAATGGTTTAATAGATTTATTTCTTCTTCTTACGATGGTAACCCTAATTTATGGGTAGATATTTCACCTACAGTAAGTCCAAATACACCACCTTTTTATTCAGGTTCTAATTTTGCAAATGCAAAAAGAGCTAGAGTTTCAAATATTAACTTAAATACAGGAAGAGTTGAATTAGCTTCGGGATATGTAATATCCTTTAATGCTACAACAGGACAAAACGCAACTTTTTATTCTTCTTCAGGTGGAAATTCTATATTATTTGCATCTTCTTCTACAGCACTAGTAACTCAAACAATAAACACATATCCAACTCCTCCCCAATTTAATATCACCCAAAGTTGGGAAATTACAGAACCTACTTTATCAGGCTCTATTACCTATATACACGATTCACAAGATGAATTTTATAATGGTGAGTTAAGTGGTTCAGAAATACTAGTAACTAATGGAGAATTAAATGAAGAAATTGGATGGGCTAAAAATCCTTCGTATGCTACATTGCCCTATAGATTAAGAGTTTATGATAGTGCAAGTTATAATGAGAATGATTTTAATTCTTTAAATAATGACCCTATAGATGGGTTTATATCAATTTATAATAATTTCGAATAATGTCTATTAATCCAACACCACCCGTCTGGTTTTTGTCTCCAGGTGCAACTGTTACTACTACTACAGTAGAAATGCAGTACTATGAAGCTACTGGTACATCAGGTAACACCCCAATATATACTCAATTTTTTCAAAGACAAACAGGAACTAGTACTTGGGTTGATGCTACCATTCAAAACCCAAGTCCTACTGCAAATAATGAAAAAGTAAATGCGCAAAACTTTATTAATTCGGTAACATATACAGGTTTATCATTTAATACTCAATATGACTTTAAATTTAGATTTAGAGATAGTACTCTTCCAACTAATCAAACTACATTAGGATATTCTGCTGTAAGAACATATACAACTACTACGCCAGCTGACCCTAACCCCCCAGATGACCCTTCTAATTTAACTGCAGGAACTATAACAGAAAATACTATACAATTAAATTGGGATGGTTCTAATGATGCTATATATGGAATAACAGGATTAAAATATTATATTGAATTTAGAACTGCAGGAGTTGGTTCATTTGTTCCAAATACTAATCCTTCAAATTTTTATCTTCATACTGGAAATGCTTATAGTGCACAAACTGCAACTTTAACAGGACTTTCTCCTTTTACTCAATATGAATTTAGAGTTTATGCCCAAGATCCAGCTGGTAATGATTCTGGAACTACCAATACATTAACTACACAAACAACAGATACAACAGACCCAACAGCACCTACAAACTTAAATGCATCAGGCACTACTTCTACTACAACTAATTTATCTTGGACAGCAGCTACTGATAATGTAGGAGTTACTGCTTACAAAATTTATCAAGATGGATTATCATTACTTAACATCCCTGCATCCGCAACCCCTTCACATACTGTAACTGGGTTAACTGCTAATACAAATTATAGTTTTTATGTAAGTGCATTTGATGGTGCTAATAATGAATCAATTTTTAGTAATACTATTAATGTTTTAACTAATAATCTACCAACTCCAACACCAACAGGCTCAGGAACAACTGATAATTTAACTTACATTAAAATACCAAAACTTGATGCTAATGGAAACAATAATAGTAGCACTTTATCTCAATTATCATTTTTATCTATACCATCAAGTAATGGTGATAAAGCTGATTTTAATGTTATTGGTATAAGTGAAAACCCTTATTTTTACACATATACAGCTATTCCTGCTTCAGGATCTAAAATAGATAACAGTGCAACTGGATCTATACAGTATAGATATACCGAAAATTTAACTGCATCTTTTTCCTCTTATCCAGGTATGAGCTCTGTTGCACCTATAAACTTATGTAATTCATCAACAACAGTTATAAATTCTAATAGAGCCATCCAACGTATAAGTCAAGGAACTAATCAGGGAGCTAGAATAAATACATTACAAGAAAAACCAATTCAAATAACTGCAAGTATTGACATCTCTACTACAAACACAACAAATAATTATTATATAGGAATTTTTTCTGCTAGTTACTCAGGAAATACTAGAACTGGGCTGGGTTTAATTACCTCATCTCTTGCATTTCAAGGTAATAATAACATTACACTTACAACTGAAGCTTTTATTCCTATAAATCAATATGTTTTTGCTGGTTGGTTTAGAACTTCCCAAGGTGCAACTTCTTTTGGAGTTCTTGCTACAGGATCTATGATAATTAGTTCTTCTGAGACTACAGGAAATTTTAATCAATCTACATTAGAACCTTTTCTAAAATTCAAATTTCAAAACTCTGATGCTGAGGTTTTATTAAATAATGCAAATCAATATTCAACTAATAAATTTCTACAGGATTTAGATTATTCTACTTCTACAACAGTAGCAATAAATTATCCTCAAATATTATTAGGATCAGCATCTAAAGGAACAGTTCCTAGATCATATTATACTTCATTATCCTCACTTATACCTAAGTATATTGGAGCTAAAAACCAATCTAGTGATTTTAATGTATATAACCCCTTAGCTGGTTTATTATGGGATAGAGTGCCTACTAATGTAGGAACTTTTGGTCAATTACCTTCAGTTGATTCTAAAGATAATACTATAGTTGAATTTGATTGGGCAGGAGGAACATCCCCCGAAATACCATTTGGAGGTAGTTTTAAATTAGCAAACTTAATATTAGAAGTAAGTGATATTTCATCTGTTAGAAGCGTAAACCCAGGAACTAATGTATTAAACCAAACAATTTATAATTATATTTGGAGTGGAAGTGATACAACCTACAATGCATCTGCATCTTTTATAGAAGAAAGAGATGATTATTATAATGTATTAAATAATAGCTATCCTGTAGGATCACAATTAGTGCCTATTCAATATGCTTCAACAGGAACTCCAGTTTTACCTAAAGTTGCCGAAATAATAGAAACAACTATAGAAGCCCCATCAATATCTATTTATGGGGGTAGTGGTTCTTATCGAAGGAATCCTTCCCAACCTACCTGGAATTATTTTATATGGCAACAGGATCATAATTATTTAACAATTCAAAAATACAACGGAGGAAGCGTCTCGTATGCAAAATACCCATCATTTACAGTGTTTGGGCCTGATTATTCAACTTCTACTAGTGAACCTGTTTTAGAACTGCAGGGTAATTCCAATAATTTTGAAAGTTCATTTTTATTTGAAATAAATAACAAATTAGTTCAAGGAGAAAGATGGTTTATCACTTTATTTAATGACTTTGAATTTCCTGTAAATGTAGATAATCCAAATCAAGTTTTTAGGAAAATAACAGATGGAGCAAACCCACCTTTAAATTCAATAGGAGTATTTGAAATAAAAGGAATTACATTTAGTGGTGGAGGTAACCCCACAGTTGGAACAGATGTAGGTACTGGTAATATTAAAATAATGTTTGACCCTAAAACAAAAAATACATCAGGTAAGGCTTTATTTGCTGGTGATAAAGCAGTTGCAACTGCTGGCATTGGAAATTTAGGATTTTTAATATGGAAATCTTCTAAAAATTACCAAGAGGTATCAACTATAGTTAATAAAAATACCTCACAAGTAACAGCTGGAGGGTTTATGTCAACAACAACAACAGATTTAAACACAAACAATTTTAATTCTATTACAAGACAATTTGGAAATAACACATCAAATTAAAAATAATTTGGATTAGAAACAAATAATACACATATTTATAACATATAATTAAACACAAATGGGATATTTAAACAATCAAGTAGTAACAGTTGATGCCATCTTAACAACAAAAGGTAGAGAATTGTTAGCAAAAAATGATGGTTCTTTTAGAATAACACAATTTGCACTCGCAGATGATGAAATAGATTATACACTTTATAATCCTCAAAATCAAAATGGTTCTTCCTTTTATGGGCAAGCTATAGATGGTATGCCTTTACTAGAGGCATTCCCAGATCAAAACCAAATAATGAAATATAAACTAGCTACACTACCAAGAGGTACAGCAGTTTTACCTGTATTAGATTTAGGTTTTGCATCTATAACTTTAAGACAAGGAGCTTCATTATCTATAACTCCTCAAACTTTAAATTACTTAGGCAATGCAACAGCTTTTGAAACAGCAGGATACACAGCTACAATAGCAGATGTTAGAACAATGGCTACTTTTAACGGAATAGGAATTCAAAGTCAAGCTGCAACAGCTCAAAATGCTACTTCAACACAAACATTAGGAACAAATGTATCCTCAACAGTAATAGGATCTCAAGTTAATTTAAGAGCAACTACAGTAAATACTTTATTTGGTTCAAATGCTCAATTATTTACAACATTAACAGTAGTAGGTTTAGATAGTGGAGCTAGAATAACAATTCCATTAACTATTACTAAAACAACAACAAATTAATAAAATATGGGATTTAAAAGATTAGACGCCGAAGATTTTGTAGTTAGTGCTGATGCAGTACAATCTACAGCATGGTCAACAGGAACACCAACACTAACTCAATTTTATACTTCTTCAAATCAAGCAGGAAGTACATCAGCAAATTTTTATATTAGTGTTTTTCAAGTAACACCGACAGCTGATGCAGCTGAAGTCCAATTTGATATAGCATATGGAAATATTTTAGGTAGTGGTAGTACTCCTTATGATACTCAATATCCAAGATTATCACCCTCATCAACTATATATGGTCAATATAGATCAATGGTTTTAGAAGATGAAAACTCTAAATTTTCATATGGGGATGGAACTAATGTTCATGAACCCGTAGATTTTTGGGTTTTATCTATAGATAGAGCAAGATATAAAGAAAAAATGTACCCTGGTACTTTTAATTTAAAGTTAGAAGTAGGAGGTCAAAGTATTGAATTAACAGATAATTCAAATGATGTTCTAACTCAAACCTTTATAGGTTCAACAAGAGTATTCCAAATAGTATCTGGTTCAAATGGATCAGCAGCTAATGGAAATGGATATTTCACAAACTCAGGTTCTTATGGTTTATTTCTCCCAGAAATGGGTACAATATTATTAAACCCAGATGCTTTATCTGCAGAAATAGGTTTAACTCCCGTAAGAGGAAATAGTACAGATAATGATGTAAATTATGGTTCTATGTTTACTGCAATTTCAACAGGTGCTTCTTTTACATTAAATGCTGAAGAAACTATTACATCTGATTATGTATTTGTTAGAGCAAGAAATTCAGAGTTTAATTATTCAACTAATCCATCATTTATATCTGGTTCAACCGGAGAAGTAATATATGATACTTTTATTAACAATCCTCAGGTATATGCTACTACAGTAGGAATGTATAATGATGCTAATGAATTAGTAGCTGTAGCAAAACTTTCAAGACCTTTACTTAAAGATTTTACAAAAGAATCCTTAATAAGAGTCAAACTTGATTTTTAAGATGAATGAGTGTTTACAAGTCATTAACCACATCGGATGTTTTAGTAACCCCGTTTAAAGTAAATAAATCTTTTTCTTTTCAAGGTGGAAGTACTCTTACTACTTTAAATGTAGGTATAGATAGGTTTTTAGGGAGAAATATTCCTTATACATCAGGTTCACAAATAACAGGCAATATTACAAGTCAATCCCAAGCTTTAATATACCAATCAGCTAAACAATTATACTATTCAAATTTTATATCAGGTAGTAATGGTTCACCTGTTACTACTGCTTCTTTTAATACTGATGGTACTATAACTTCTACAAATGGAGCTTACCAACCTATGTATGAAAATTTCCTTCAATCTACATATACTGCAAGTAGATATTTCCCAACAGGCTCAGGAGATTCTATCAGTATAATATCCATCCCATCTAATTTATTTGGGGAATACATTAAACCTGGAAGTTTTGAATTTAAATATTTACAAGATACTAACATTGTCACTCTAACAGATAATGGTGAAGGTAAAATTATATCGGGTTCTCAAAAAGTAGGAGATATAATTTATGGACAGGGTAATATTATACTTACAGATAATATTTCAATATTAAACTCAGCAATAACAAAAACAAACAACGTAACTTGTTCTTTTCAAAGTACAGTAACTATATTTGAATCTCAATATAAATGTACTTTTAACCCAAATGAATATACTTACACTCAGAACCCATCAGCTATTTCAGGTAGTACTAATAGTGGAATAGTATATAACTTTCTAACAGGTTCATATTTTCAACCCTACATTACAACAGTAGGGTTATACAATAAAGCAAATCAATTAGTAGCAGTAGGTAAATTATCTCAACCTTTACAAAGTTCTAATGTTACTGATACAACTATATTAGTTAACTTAGACTTATAACTATAATATTTATAAACATGGCAAAAACATTATCAAATTCAGGAATAGTAACAGGGCAAACTATAAAAGCTTCAGAAATTTCCCAATCTATAGACGCTCTTACAGGAACTGAAGCTTATGATATTACAATATCTGGTTCATTAACTATAACTGGATCTACAAATATAGATGGAGATATATTTTTTAACCCATCATCTTCTACCACAGGAACTTCTGTACTAACTATTAATCCAACTACGGGTAAAATATTTAGAACAGGTTCATATTCTAGTGGAGGTAGTGGGCCAACCCCAAGTTTAGAAACAGTAACTACAGCAGGAAACACAACTACTAATGCTATTACTACAGGTAATATAACATCAACAGGAGTAATTAGCGCAAGTGGAAATTTATTTGCTAGTGTAGCAGATAATAATAATTCATTATTTAAAGTAGTAGTATATGATACAGCTACAGGACGATTTTATAGAACAGGTTCATATTCCATTGGTAGTGGTGGTGGTGGCGGAGGTAGTGTAGGAACCCTTCAACAAGTAACAGACTCAGGTTCTTCAACTACTAACGCTTTAACTATACAACAATCACAAAGTAATGGTTATGAAAGCAGTAGTTTTATGACTCTTTGGGCAAATAGTTCTGTTGATATTATGCGTAATAAAGGGTTTATTGATTTTAAATTTACAGACACAAATGTTAACGAATGGCCTCAAGTAAGAATTGGTGCTCAAGCTGGACCTAATATTGATGCTGGAAGCCTCCCAGATGAAGGTAAAGGAGCTTTTGTTGTGTATACTAATAATGCAACTGGTAATGGCCCAGGTAGTCCATCTAATTTAGATGAAAGGTTTAGAGTTGATTATAGAGGTAATGTAGGAATAGGATCTACAGACCCAGGAGAAAAATTAACAGTATTAGGTAATATAAGTGCAAGTGGAGGTTTAAATGCTAGTACTTTAGATATAAGTAATAACCTAGAAATTAATTCTGTTGGGTATCTCACTATTTCGAGTTCTAGAATTTTTATAGATTTTTTACCTGATGTGGATCCAAATCAGTTAGACCAATTATATACTACTGAGATAAATGGATTAAGAGTAATAGCTGTATCAGACGGATAATAAAATCTTAATATTAACTAAAATAAATATATGGAATGGATAAATACAGACGGCAAACCCATATCAACAATTTCAGATTTCCCAGATAACACATTCGGATTCGTTTATAGAATAGTACATAAACCTACAGGTAAATCCTATATAGGTAAAAAAGTATTATACTTTAATCGAAAAGTTAAATTAACCAAAAAAGATTTAGCATTATATGAAGGTGTAGTAGGTAGGAAACCATCTTACAAACTAGTAATAAAAGAATCAAACTGGTTAGATTATTGGGGTTCAAATAAATTACTTAAAGAAGTAATGGATTTAGAGCCAATAGAAAATTTCGAACGTCATATTGTTAAAACGGCATCAAGTAAAAAACTACTAACATACTACGAAACACAAATGCAATTCGTACATCAGGTATTAGAAAAACCCGATGAATATTTTAATGATAACGTATTAGGAAAGTTCTACACAAAGGACTTTGAATTATAAAATATAGTTCGTATATTACGATTCATGGTAAATGAGCTACTAGTTAATCTAGTCAACACAGTTTTAGGAGCAGGGAAGAGGACAGCACGAGGTAATCAAGCATACCATTGTCCTTTCTGTAATCACCATAAACCAAAACTAGAAGTTAATTTCACAGAAAACAAGAAAGGATTTAATCCATTTCAATGTTGGGTATGTGGTAAAAAAGGTAAAACAATAAGAAGCTTATTTAAAGCACTTAAGGTATCACCTGACAAGTTTATAGAACTAGGTAAACTAGTTAAAACAGGTAGTCATGTAGAAGATGTTATAGTAGAAAACATAGTAGAATTACCTAAAGAATTCAAACAAATATTAGGTAACACTGATTTGAAAGCAAAACAAGCATACAATTATCTTAGAAAACGTAATCTAACAGACGATGATATTATAAAATACAATATTGGGTATTGTAGTTTTGGAAGATACACTAACATGGTTATCATACCATCATATGATAAAGATGGTACACTAAACTATTTTACAGGCCGTTCATTTGAACAAGACCCATTTGTAAAATACAGAAACCCAGAATGTTCAAGAGACATAATACCATTTGAATTATTCATAAACTGGGATTCGCCATTAGTATTATGTGAAGGTCCATTCGATGCTATAGCAATAAAACGAAATGCTATACCTTTACTAGGTAAAAACATACAATCTACACTACTAAAAAGAATAGTACAATCAACTGTTAAAAAAATATACATAGCATTAGATACTGACGCTATAAAACAATCACTAAAACATTGCGAATATTTACTAAACCAAGGTAAAGAAGTATACCTTGTAGAATTAGATGGAAAGGATCCAAGTGATTTAGGTTTTTCCTATTTCACTAAGCTAATTCAAAACACTGAACCAATAGATCAATACGATTTAATGGAGAAGAAAATCTCATTAATATGAGTAAAAGAAACATTAAGAAAAAATACAATAGGATACTTGAAATATCTGAAGATGCTAAACAAATAACCTTACCAGATTCCAGATATTACAGACGTAATGGTGAATACTACCCATCAATCACATACGTTTTAAGCTGCTACCCAAAAGGTAAATTTTTCCAAGACTGGCTTAAAAAAGTAGGATACAGTGCTGACTATATTGTTAGAAAAGCAGCAGATGAAGGTACTCAAGTACACGAAATGTGTGAAGATTACCTAAACGGTAAAGAATTAAATTTTCTATCATCAGCAGGTAACCCAATGTATGATCCAACAGTATGGCAAATGTTTCTAAAATTTGTTGATTTTTGGGAAACATATAAACCAACACTACTAGAAGCTGAAGTACATCTATTTTCAGATGAACTTAAAGTAGCAGGCACCTGCGATTTAGTATGTGAAATAGACGATGAACTATGGATTATAGATTTCAAAACATCAAACCACTTACAAACGACTTACGATTTGCAGACCGCTGTTTACGCCAAATGTTATGAAGAGTGTTTTGGGAAAAAGATAGACAGACTAGGAGTTCTATGGTTAAAATCATCCAAACGTGGACCTAAAGAAGGTAAGATTCAAGGGAAAGGTTGGGAAATGTATGAATCAAAACGTACACAAGATGAAAACATAGACATATTCAATACAGTCAAAAGACTATTTGACCTAGAAAACCCAAAACACTCACCAATATTTACTGAATTCAGAACGCAAGTGAAGAAAAAAGACTAATATTTATACCATATGATGGGGTTAGTCAATTTAAGAGAACAAGAAGAAAAACCTAAAGCTATAATCATGGCTGGTGGTGCAGGAGTTGGTAAAACTTTTGTAACTGATAAATTCAAAAAAGCAGCTGAATCTAAAGGTTGGGTAGTATTAAACCCTGACCAATATGCTAGAAACCCAGACCCTGAACAAAGATTATCATTAGCAGCAGCAGCTTCAAAAATAAATAAAGAAGTAGATAGCTTAGCTAAAAGTGAAGATAAACCAAATATTATATGGGACACTACAGCTAATAATCCTACAAAAGTAAAAGAACTTCAAGATGCAGGTTATGATGTTTTAATGATTATGGTATATGCTCATCCAAGTGTAGCATTTGAACAAAACTTTGCTAGAGCAAGTAAAGAAGGTGAAGATAGTTTACCACCATATGTTATATTAAAAACATGGGCTGATTCATATAATGACCCTCACATAGAAAATTACCAAAAAATGTTTGGTGATAATTTTATCATAATAGATAATACATCAAAACCAGGAACGGATAACTCTAAAATAGATGCTTTTAATAAAGCAGCACAACAAGGAGGAAAGGCTTTAGAAAAATATATTGGAGATGTTATAAATTCAGACCCAGAATATTATGAGTCGTCTCAAATGGTTTCTAAACCCGCTGATTTATCTAAAGAACAACAAGCTGATTTTAATTTTAAAATACAAGAATTAGGATTAAAACTTGAAGAAGATGATAGAGAAGCAATGGAAAAATTATACCAAAAATACTTTGAAAAAAATAATGAGGTAATGCCTTTAAAAAAAGTAGGTAGAAAAAATGGTATGGAAGAAGTTTATAAATCTTATATGTCTAAAAAAGTAAAAAAAGATACTGAAAAAGATAGGGTTTATAGTGATATTTCATCTACAATTAAAAACGTAGGTAAATCATTTTTATCAATAGATGATGCTACATCAAAGGCAATGGCTCATATAGGTCAAAAAAAAATCAATGAACTAACTCAATTTTTAGTTGATGGTATATTAAATGAAGAATATAAAGAAGTAGTAGCTTTATTTGGGGGTGGTTTTAAACCACCAACAAAAGGTCATTTAGAAGTAATTTTACAAGGCTTAAAACTAGCACCTGAAATAAACAACCTTAAGATTATAGTAGGTGGTGGTGTTAGGGATGGAATAACTCAAAAACAATCAAAAGAAATATGGGAAATTTATGATGATGCAAATCTTATTCCTATAAGTAACGTTGAAATTATAGAAGCAAGCCCTTTTAAATACCTCAAAGATTACCTTAAAAACCATACAGATGATAAAACTTATGTCTTTATAGGGTCAAGAGATGGAAATGATGGTGATAAAGCTGATGTTGAACAAAGATCTAAATATGTTAAAAACTATAGCAATAATGTTATTCCTTTAGAGGTATCAACAGGAGGTAGTGTAAGTGGGACTGAAGCAAGAAAACTTTTAAAAACAGACCTAGATGGTTTTAGAAATATGCTACCTGCAAACTTAACCCAAGGTGAGGTTGATAAGATAGTAGACATACTTAACGGTAAATCAACTAATACAACGCCGAAACCAACATCAAATAAAACGGAGCCACTAACTCCATTAAATGAAAATGCTACATACTCTAGTAAAATCGATTATAAACAACAAATAAAAGATTTAACTAAACATATGATAAAAAAAGGTATGAACATTTTACCTTTACCTAAAGTCATATTTAAACATGGGGATCAAGAAAATGCATCTCAATTTTTAGGCAAAACAGCATATTACAGTCCTAGTGACATGACAGTAGTTTTATACACTGAAGGTAGACATCCAAAAGATATTGTACGTTCATTTGCACATGAAATGGTTCACCATATTCAAAACATAGAAGATAGATTAGAAAACATTTCCACTACTAATACAATGGAAGATGATAATCTAAATGATATTGAAAGAGAAGCATATACAAAAGGTAACATGACATTTAGAAACTGGACAGATAGCCTAGATGGAGAAGAAGTTACTAGTTTAAATGAAAATATAACCCCAATCAAAAATCTTAAAGTATATCATAGTACGGATTCTAAGTTTGAAGACTTCTCTTTAGATTATGCGTGGGATGGTTTTTGGTTTACTGATGATTTAAATTCTCTTAAAAATAAAACAGCTGGAGCTTCAGGGGGAAAATATATTTTAACAAGATATATAACTCTTAAAAATCCTGCCAATTGGGATGAATATGAAAAATACTCAGTAGGAGAATTAATAGACCAGGGATATGATGGTGCGTTTCTCCCAGATGAAGGAAGAGCCGATTATTTAGTTTTTAACCCCAAATCTATTAGTAAAGGTGGAGAAGAAGTTACTAGTTTAAATGAAAAAATAGTAGGTGAAAAAATAGAATGCGATAACTGCGGTTGGAGCTGGAACATAGTAGATGGTGGGGATGATTTATTTATATGTCATAAATGTGACTATGACAATGAACCAGAAAATGGAGACCCATTTGGTTTAAAAGCTTATGCTAGAGAGTTAATGGAAGACTTCAACATAGAAGATATAAAACCTCCCGTAAAATCCTTGGAGGAGCAAAAAGAAGTTCGTATATTCACGACAAATTGTGGATGTGATAAAACTTAAAGAAATATATAATAAAATAGTAGAGGAAATAGAACCTCAAAAATACACCTTATACTGTGATATGGATGGTGTATTAGCAGATTTTGAAGCTAGATTCGAACAATACTCAGATGGGTTAACTACAAATGAATATAGAGATAAGTATGGTATAAAAGCATTTTGGAAATTAATAAACGATGAAGGTGTAGGATTTTGGGTTGGTATTCCCTGGATGTCAGATGGTAAAGAATTATTTGACTATATTAAACCAAATTTATTTTCCCTTCTATCAGCTCCATCATCTGAAAATAGTTCAAGGTTAGGAAAAAGATTATGGGTAAAAAATAAAATACCAGGCACAAAATTAATATTAGCAGCAGCTAAAAACAAACAAGATTACTCCAAAGAAGGAGCAATATTAATAGATGATAGAGTAGATACTATAAGAGAGTGGGATTCGCAAGGAGGAATTGGTATACTACATACATCAACATCAAACACAATACAACAATTAAAAAAATTAGGTTTATAAAATGGCAATACTAACATCAAACGCACCTTCAGGTGTAAAGAAAAAGAGAAAAGGTATACACTCTAAAACTAAAACTTCATCAACCAAAAGTTCTAAACACTACAAAAAAGCATACAGAGGGCAAGGACGATGAGCAATAACGTTTTAAAGAAAGATTTCAATAAAAAAGACGTAGAACGTTTACGTAATATTATTAAAGGTAAAAGTGGTGAACGAACTGGTCAAGGTATAGGCTATACCAAACAAGAAGAATTTCATAAAGAAGGTGATATTTGGGAAGAAAATGGTCGTAAATGGACTATAAAGGATGGTATTAAGCAAAATATCACCAAATTAGATAAATTTAAAACCGCAGCAGTACCTTTATTTTGTCCTACGTGTAAGGGTATA
>ENA-ORDA01000016-ORDA01000016.1-marine-metagenome-genome-assembly--contig:-NODE-16-length-152713-cov-7.302635_pt1 | contig 152713 bp, 205 predicted proteins | sample MGYA00237778_ERZ508506 | MGnify/ENA primary metagenome ERZ508506 (study PRJEB26177, sample SAMN06267891) | marine metagenome | isolation source: Monterey Bay, California, USA | place: Pacific...
GAATCTATATACGGAAATCTAAAATATTTCTGTACTGTACCTCCAGGAATTCCATCCCAATCATCTACTTCTTCAAACACATAACCACCATTTACTGCATCTTCATTACGCACATAAACTGTAGCATCCGCACTTGGATCCTTAACCATTTTATACCTATACGTCAGACCATGGATCTGTACGCTAATATAAGGGCCACTTGTGTCAGGTAAGATAGTTCCCATACCCCAAGATAGGCCAGCTATGGCTGCGTTAGTTGTTCCTCCGTACGTCGTATCAGAGTAACAGTAGGAGGAGGAGACCCCCAACAGTAGCGCCGCCAAATAAAGTTGATTTCTCATCTTCATCTAAGTCCTTTAAAGGGTTGAGTGAACCAGTATCTGTGTCTGGTTGTAATTCTTTATTTGCCAACCATGCTGCCTTTGCTTCAGCACCAATCTTACCATCAAATGGGCAAGGAGTACCTGCATTCATCATAGCATCAAAGACACGTTCATCTTGGCACATTACTGAAACAGCTGCCACCTTCATACCCATATCATATAATACCTTAGCATTCTTTAGCTTCTCACAGTTCATATCACGAACCATCTTACCAGCTGAAATACCAAGTATCTGAGTTTGAACAGCACCCGTCACACCTGTAGTACAGAGGTCAGAGTTAGCAGAATTGATTGAGGGGGAAATAGCAGAAGGTGGAGGTGACTTAACAGTCGTTGTAGATCGACTTGTGCTATCTACAGTGCTATCATTGGTATTATCTGTGTAGATAATATCATCTGTCGCATCTTGTGCATGTAAAGTATTAGCGGCAATTAGAAAGATCAAAACCGCTAGGTAACCTAGTCGTTGTAACATATTAAAATCCAGTCAAAAAAGATTGTATATGCCTTATTTATATCTTTTCTATTCACCAGTTAGGCTAGGTACTCTGATAATTTATTAACTTTATTTAGAAAAGAGTAATATGAACTGGTAACTCTATAATGATTATAAAACAAATGCTTATGTATTCTTTGCCATAAAGTCTTTTCTAACATAGGATAACCAAAACTAAAAACAATACATTCATAGTGTGCATAGTTGCGCCACATTTGTATGTTCCAAAATTTAGTTAGATCGCTGTCAGTGTAAGGCTTTTCTCGCCTTTCCATCTGACTTGTGTTATTATAAGTTTGATCATCATAAACGATATGTAATGTAATGCCACCTTCAGACCACCAAGGGACTTCCTTACAGGGTCTTTCTTCTGTATTAATAACATTATCATAAAAATGTGTATCGCACTTTAAGGCTTTCAGCTCCTTCATGAACTGTGCCTTTTGTTCTTTTGTATTAAATACAACACCAATGTACCTGTGCCTAGAATCGTCATGACCTTGGCAACTGGTAAAGGTTAGATAGCCTTTTTTCTGTAGAGCCAGTACGCCATCTTTTACACCTGGCTCTAAGTTTCTTTCCATAATATCAGAATACTGACTTACAAAGGTAGATACATATCTTCCAAAGTCATCTTTAAATACATATGTACGACCATTATCAAAGTGAAGATTGCCTTGTATAAACATCGCATGGTGGTGGCAATCTTCAGCTGAGTTTAATTGTGGTTCAACTTCTTCAGAATATACCTGTTCATACTCCATACGATATTCATATTGAGATTTAAACAATTTAAACACCTATTTATTTAACATTCTTGCACAAGTCATAAATGAATTTTCTCCTAAACAATCTTTCCATTGATATGTACCTACTGCTAGTAGAAACCCAATAACGATTGCAAGCATTATCTTATTCATGTTCGCCTCCTTCACCACGTAGTGTATAAAAGATTTGAGGCTTACGTTTAGCTGCTTCAAATACTGATACAGTTATGAAAACGCCACATAGTAATAGGGCATGAAATAGAATATTAATACCTAGATACATCCAAGTACCAGTCATTGCAGTAAAGACAATACACCACATCCAAGCAAGGATCTGCATAACAAGATGCCTTACTCTTAAATCTTTGATATTTGCCAATGGATTTTTTTCGTGATCCATTATTAAATTCCACCAATCCATAATAAAACTTGTCATACTGTTTTCCTTTCAAGTTGTTCTTGTCTTATTTCTAGTGCTACTCTAACGTAGTTATCACCAGCTTGAGACCATTTAGTGTTTAGATTATCCAAAGCCAAAGCCTCTTTTAATCTTTTAGCATTTTCACTGTAATTCATAATATATTCCTATTTAAGTTGTATTACCCTTAGGTTCGATCCACATAATACATTGTGCATAACGTGGCTGATACCTATCAGATAAATCTTGAAATGGTAACATAGCCATCTGATTGTTTATAGCGTCCCAACATCTTTCTTCTGTTGGGTATCTAAAGTCAGATTGTATAATAGAACAATTTATATAGTTCATTGGTTCGCCTAGCAGACACATCATAATACCTGCAGTAAACATATTATCCTCCTTTGTAAATTTTTAATAGTAGTGTCTCGAATTCTTCTATCTTATCGAGACGATTAGGCCAAAGAATATAATCCTTTTCTGGATTTTTCTTTAGATTTGTTAACAAAGGTACGATAGCATTATAGAGGCCATTCAACCTCTCATCTGTATTCTCTGCTTTTTTCTGTGTGACTTGAACCGTTTCTAATTCATCTTCATCAACGGCTGTAAAGCCAAAATCAAATATATCATCAACCATGAATATATCCTTTCTTTATTGGTCGGAGATGTAGGATTTGAACCTACGACCCTCTGCTCCCAAAGCAGATGCGCTACCAGACTGCGCTAAACTCCGTTACTCAGTAGGATCATCTTTAATGTGATCTATACCGTGTTCGTCTTTATAGATTTGAAAATCAAGCGCGAATCTTTTTTGCCATTCATCTTGCTCGTTTCTCCAATGTGCTATATTAGCATGGTTAAGAGCAATTGATGTTGCATGATTTATAAACGAATCATTCATTTCTTCATTTAATTTGGCATCAGCAATTTTAAGTGCTTCTATGTCTGCTTGCATTAAAGCAATATCATCAGACATCTCTTGATTTTCTAATGCAAGTTCTATTACCTCAATATTAAGTTGTTCTAACCCTGCATTAGCTTTTTCTAATTCGGCATTTGTACCCATTAGTACAAAAAGTAGGAATGCTAATTCCATTTTCTTTTCCTTTATTATGGCGAATACGAGAGGATTCGAACCTCTGACCTAGTGCTTAGAAGGCACTTGCTCTATCCTGCTGAGCTACGTATCCTATTGTTTACTTACGAAAGGTGAGAGTAATGTCTTCACCTTTATATTCGAATTCCATTACAGAGTAATCATAAACCGTACGCTCTACTGAACGATAATATGTGACATCAGTGCATTGCTGCTTTGTCTCATAACCAACAATTCGTCTATTGCGCTGAGGCTTAGAACCTTTATCCGCACCAATTAGACCACCGATTACTGCACCAGCTGCAGCACCGCCGTCGTCACCAGAAACACCTTTACCAACAAGTCCACCTAGGATCATACCTAGTAGGGCGCCACCAGCGGCATCACCTTCTTTAACTGTTGTACCATATATAGGCTTATCAACCAATACACATTCATTCTTTGTGTAAGGGACATCTTCATAGACAGTTTTAAAACGATCTGTAACATTTGCAGTAACTTTATCCGCTACTGCAGGGGTGGCTGCAACTAGTGCAGTAATAAGTGTTAGTGTTTTCATAATGTATCTCCTAGCTTTTCTTTCCAATATGCTTCAGCAATAAGTCTTTTATCACCAAGCTTGCCCTGTAACTTTTCAGCAGGCTGTTGTGCAGCCCATAAAAGAATGTCTTTATTGACTTCTTTCTCTTGCTCAGTCATGTTTTCAGGATTGAATTCCATTGCTTTCTCCTATCCAAATATTCACTTGTGCGAGACCACCGTCTTGAAATTTTACCATATAATCAAATCCATTCTTGGATAAGACTTTTTTTAGTTCTTCTAGCCGAGTAGCCTCTACAGTCATTAAATATCTCCTTCTGACTTATTTAGTATAACACACTTTGATTTGGTTGTAAAGTGTTTTTTTGCTTCTTTTTCTTCACGAAGCTCTTTTTCTTTCACTAACAACCATTCATGATACAACATCTGCGATGTGTCTGACTTCATCTAAGGCTCCTTTTATTCTTGATGGATATTCTCCAAGATATGTTCCAGCAGTCAAAGCATCTTTAGTTAATAGATGTTTGTGTATGTGTTCTATTTCATCATAGTGATTTAATATTTTTGTTGCCATCTTATCAAACGTATAGTCTTCTAAGATTGGATCATCGTCTACATAATAAGCATACGCTGCCATGATATACCAAGGAACATACATATTGATGTTCTCACTACATATTTGTAGCATGGTCCTTTCCATTTGTGCTTTTGATCTTTTCTTGCGTTTTTGACGTTTTTGTGTTAATGTCATTTCCCGACCAATCATCACATGGATCGTCACTATCCGAAGGTGGTATAGTATTAATCATATGATGTCCTTCTATTATTGCTCATTATAGTATTTATTATAAACTATTTCAGCAGTAATGTAAACACTATGGTATGACTATTTTAACATTTTCTGGTAATTTAAACTTAATTTGATCATGCTTGTGATATATCTTAAATTCAGTATCACTAAATTCCTTGAATATATTTGGCCATACACCTCGCCAGTTGTTCACAAGTCTATTATTATTCATATCACTACGATCAGACTCCATGTATAGATCAGTACTGCTACTTACATCAAAGTCAAAGATAGAATTAAATCCATACATATGACACTCTTTAGGTGTGAACTTAGAACAAGTGTAATGTGTTGCCATATGCCCGCAATTAAAATCTGTATAGTTTCTTACATATTCAGGCAGGGTAGTATAAAATTCACGGATCTGCCTTGCGTGTCTAATATGGAATGAACTATTTTGTTCCATATGCATCTTAGGCCTTTGACCTAAAACCCAATTGCCTGGTACCTGAACACTACCCTCTTGAATAGCTCTCATCATCTTAAAGTCTACCATAACAGTTGCAAATACATTCTGCACAGCCATAGGAGGCAGATTACATGTAATTCTCACTCCCTTTGCATTGTGATCAAAGTATCCTGCGGATTTACCATTACCAATTACGTGTGCAACATCAACCATTCATCAATTCTCTTATCTTTTCTTTTCCCTTGTGACCAGTCCAGTGTGCTATCTTATGGTTTTTAGGGGCTGTATTATCAATAAAATCTATTCTTAGTGTGTTATATAGTCGAGGCATATGTGCAATATATTGTAATTCCCTAAGTGTGTCTCCACCTAGCATCCAATTTAATACTTCTTGATCACCAACTTCATTAGTAATTTTTTCTGCAATATGTCTATGCCATTCAGATAAAATAATTGGTTGACCTTGAAATGCTACAACGCCAGAATTGTACCAGTTACCACGATCTGGTCTTCTTGTAGTCCATGGTTGATCAATAGCCATTGTAAGTTTATTTGGTAGAATATAATTAAAAATGCCATCTAAGTTACCCTTTACTTCACAGTCAGTATCGAGCCAACATACTTTCTCGGCAAGAGTAGAAGCATGGAGCATTACTGCTGGCTTCTTAAACCATCCTTCTATATCTGTATACAATACATCAAAGTCAAATACCATTAACTCTGCATCTGGATTATGTTTGTAAAAGTTTTCTTTAAACCAAGGTAACATCCAAGAGTGTGTTTGGTTACAACCTGTAATAAAAAGTTTAGATGATTTCATAGGAACTACCGCCGCCATAATTATGTTTAGCCAAACAACCAGTCTCATTCTGTATCGTAGTAAAGCTATCATCACATTCTACTGGCCATGGATACATTTCTTGTAGCCCAGCAAATCTATTGTTATTAATATATACGTCTGTTGGTCCAGCTTCCATTATAGCCATCTCGCATAGTAACTTAGCATATTGTGGTGTGATAACATAAGCGTGAGCACCAGGTAGATATTGCTTTGAGATCAAAGGACCTATACCTAGTTGAGGAGTTTTAAACTTACCATAAGAAGGCTTACCTATATTAATAATGCCTCTAGGATAAGGTATGCGTATAGGTGCGACTGTAATGGCATCGTGTTCAAATATAATGATTGGTTCATTCAGAACAATACATCTTTTCCATAAAGACATATGTGACAGAAAGGCAGAAACACATCTATCATATCTGGAATACTTTTCCATAAAATTTCTTAATGGTATTTTCCATTTATCAGCCAAACTAAATGGTTGATCTTTTGGAGTAATAGCAGTAAATACTTCTATTTCGTGATCAGGGTTATGTCTCTTAAATGTTGCACAACATCTCTGCGCCATTTCAACGGATTTATTTTCACTCATTATTGTAATTACAAAAGCCTTCATTGTGTAGTCGTACTCCGTGTATGTTGTATTGCAGTATAGGACGTTTTAGTAACACCTAGTTGACTAGGCATTAATTGTCTACACATAATAGAATCATTGGGCCATAAGCCATATTGGTAAACTAATCTGAGAAGCCTTTCAGCTCCCTCTGGTTTAAGTATATAGGCACTATTTCCAGCAAGCCCTTGTGGTATATTAAATGCATCAATTATAGGAACATCTAATACGTCATTCTTACTTGATTGCATCTGATCATAATATTGTTGTGATTTACGAGTAGCACCTAAAGGATTATTAATACCAATAACATCAAATCTTGAAGCAAGTATTGCATCTATTTTTGATTGTTTGAGCCCTGCGGTAAAGTATGCATCATGTTCTAGTATAAGAAAGTCTTGTCCAATGTCATAGCAGTCTGTCCATAATCTAAAATGGCTCATAGCACAAGCAATACGTGCTTTTGGATTTGCTGTCTGATATGCACTCTTAATGAGACCTGAAGCAAAGTCGTGTACTTTACCTTGCCATGGATAATTCCAATCTATATCAAATTCTTTCATCTGATCTATTGCATTTATCGGTGTAGATGCCTCATATCTGTTTATAGAAAATTCATTCTTAACTTTCCAAGATGATTCAATACAGACTTGCGAAGCCCTTTCAGACTCAGAGTGTCCATCAATTGTAATAACAAAGGCTTTCATTACTTTCTCTTAATAACTGTATAACCTACATTCTCAGTACCACGTTCAATAATCTCAAAAGGATTTAGTCTACAAAATTCAACGATACCTGCATATAGAGCAGGTACTGCACTAGTATCATGGAATACAATATATCTTTTTGCAAATTGAGCATGCATTTCTAATTCTTTTTCCATATGGGGTCGCTTATGTACAGAGTCGATAAGCATTACATCACACACTTTACCAATTGCACCAAGCCCTAGTGAATCTGTTTCTTTTACAACTAACTCAATATCATTATCTCTACAATACTTAGAAGCAATAGGAGCTAGGAACTTACGATACTTACCCATATCAATATCAACCAGTTCCATATATTCTACACCAGTTTGCATAACTGCAGCTGCTGTACCACCTTGGTGTGTACCGATTTCTTTGTATGAAGTACAACCTTCTTTATTAAAAAGATTTACTAAAGCATCATGTTGAGCACAATAATCATCTCCGTGAGCGGCTTCTTGTTGTGACCGGATTTCATTATAAAATTCCTTTAAGGTTGTCACATGCCCTAATTCAGCATTAATCATAAATTCCATTGTCCTTGTGGTTTATTAGTTATTCTATCTATCATATCATCTTCAAAGTAATCAGCGCCACTTAACTGTATGTGTACAAGCTGTGGATCACTACCTCTACCATCGTGTATAGGATTAGTAATACCTAAAGGTCCTCTTACATAATGTATATAACAATTCCAATCATTATCCATTTCAGTATAATCTAAATGTGCTACCATCATTGCATGGAAATAATTCTGATCTACAGTATAAAATCTACCTAGCTTACAACTTCTCATAGCATCAATATATTGTTGAAACTCTACAAACTTTTCTATACACTTGAGTAAACCTTCTTTAGTGAATAGCACCATACCGGCATTATATACTTTTAGATACCCTTCATCATCTCTAGGTAAATCTACATTATAAAGTCTTTTACAATGCTTTGACCATATTTCATCATTAGCAGAACAGATAGAACCACCAACTACAGATTTTGCTCTATACTTACCTTGGAATGGTTCTGTACAAATACCAACATCAGCAATCTCCTCTTCAAATATATTACGGCAATCTGGTGTAGGAAATACATCTAAATCAACAACTAGCACTTTGTCATATTCTAAAAATCTTTTATCCAACATAGGATTAAGCCACTCAAAGTACATAGGTACATCACACGAATTTGATGCTATATTAGGATCAATATCTAATCTATAATCAGCACCAATTCGATCAGCGTATTCTTTCATTAGCTTAGAACTATGTTTACAAGCTGGTCTTAGTTCTCCTGCCCATACTTGATAAATTAGATTAGCCATTGATAATACCTCTTTTTACCAGATCACGATAGTTTTCTATTTTTTCTCTTTTAGGTCCTTGAGGTGTAACCTTAGTTCTCATGTGTATAAATCCAGCATCTTCAACATTAGGTAAGTAACTACAGTAACACCACTTCTGATCAATAATCATATCTTTAGTAAAAGGTATCATTGCTCTTGTAGCATAAGCATGAAAGATACCCTCATCTGCAAAGTGATAGTGAGTAAAGTTTTGGAGCCAGTCATCATTAGTAAAAGATTCGCCAGCTGATCTTAATGTCTTTCTTAACTCTTTACCCATCTTGTATATCGCACCACCCCAATAAGGAGAGTCAGCACTGGCAATATCTGGATACATATTAACTATTTTGCGGTGCAGCATTTGTTGTACAGGATTATACATGCCAACACCAACTTGATCAAATACATTAATCTCCATACCAACTGGTGTAAACATATCAATGTCTACCATAAGAACATCATCGTATTCGTCATATTCTTCATTAATCATATAACATTTCTGAGGAGCTGGTTCTAACCATTTTCTAAATGGTCTTCCTACAATAAGTCTATACTCAGCACCAACCATTTTAGCATATGCTTTTATGTTAGCCACAGATGCCTTTTCTAGTTCACCTAAGATACCATCATAATGTTGTAAGATTAAATTTGGCATATACGTTTTAGTTCCTCTACATTTTCACCGGCAGCAGGTAGTTTATCTTTTAAGAAGAAATGGACAAAGTGGCAGTCCTTTATCTTATCATCTGGGATAGCTGTGTATAAACCATTCCACTCATAACCTAGATGCTGTACATTCATATTCTTAGAGCGTATAAAACAATTAAGTAATGTCTGATCTGTTGACCATTTCCATGCTCCTAAGCCATCAATAAAATCTTTAAAGACAGGTTGCATAAGCCAGTCTTTTGGTGATAATCCACCAAGATATTTACTAAAAGAATTATTCATAACCATCATACCCATATTCATAAACGGAGCACCATATGCATGATTAAAGTCAAAGTGCTTCTCAAACTTACCATATTGCATGTGAGAGTAGTTACGGATCTTAGCACCATACTGTGGCGTGACTGGCATCTCACGTTCATATACACCAGCAAAATCTGTTTCTGGTTTTAGTTCTTTAAAAATGTTGGGAGCTGTGTCTCTGATATAGATGTCTGCATCAATAATAGCAATCTGATCATATCTATCAAAGTATTTAAATGCATTCTCTTTCTCATAGATAGGTAAAAAGCCACCATACTTCTCGTACGACTCTTTACTTCTATTAGTAACAAATGGATCTGGTTTAATTTTAAGAACAGGTACGTTAAGCTGTATGTAGTCAGCACCAATTCTTTTTGCATATGCTTCTACACTATCAGTACACCAATCATATAGCCTAGAGGACTTGCCAGTGTAGACTTGATATATCATTTTTTTCATTATATAACCTATTTTTTAGGAGTGTCGCTTTTACCTTTTGAGTATGCTTGTGAACCAAAGAATACGCCAACAATACCAGCAACGGATACAAAGTATGTAGCAGACATAGTACCTAGTACCTTTGCAGCTTCCATACCTCCGAGAGCAATTGCACCCATAACAGCAAACGGATATAATAACATACCCATTAATGCAAACCAAGTCATGGCTCTTTGAGCGTCTTCTTTCTTATCTTCATTTTCTAGGCGAATCATTCTCTCGTGTTGTGCAAACTCTGCGTCAGTGACTACTCCATCACCGTCTTTGTCTGCAGCTTCAAATATCGAGCCTTTTTCTAGTGTCTTGCCCATCGTGTTCTTTCAATATACTCTCCGCTATTTCAAGTGCACGATCATAATGTTTGCGGAATCTATTTTTCTTATACCCTTCATTAACAAAGAATACAAGACTATTTATATCACTATTGTGGTTAGGCAAATCATATTTTTTACCAAACGCAACGATTGACTCAAACTCAGTTCTTAGATTAAGTGTAGTGAAGATGTTCATAAAGGTTTTTTTCTTTCTTCTGCGTGATATAGTTCAATAGTTTCTAATAGTTTTGGTGCCCATTCATCTCTATGTTCTTTAAATACTACGGGCTGTTCATTATCAACATCCATAATAGTCACAAGATTTGTAATAGGCATACCAGTGCGTTCTTCCCACATTATAGCATATGCGGCTTCCTGTTGAAAGTAGTTTGTTACCCATTCACGCTTTTTTAATTTACGTGATGTTTTAAAATCAATAATACTAGGCACTCCATCAAACACACCAACACAGTCAACCCTACCAGCAACTCCAAGATATTTAGAGTACAGAGGGCATTCTTGTTCATAGATTACACTAAGGCGTTCGTCAAGAATAGGCTGCAAGTTCTTCCAACTTTGTATTACATCAAATGTATATTTAGTTAGATCAACTTCATTATCAAGATACTTCTCAACAATATCATGAACTGCCGTGCCTCTTGTCGAAGCACGGTGTGATATTTTATTAGCTTCAACTTCACCTACTCTTTGTCTCCACTTTTGTATGGAATCTCTACTAAGTACTGAGAGTACAGTGGTGATACTAGGATATCGGTTACCTTCTGGGTCGATATATGTTCTACCACTCGGTAGGGTAATTGCTTTAAGATCATCATATCCTAAGTCAACCTTTTCGTGAATAAATGTTTTCATAATAATTAGAAGTTTCCTTGCATCTCCTTGGTCATGATATAATCTCTAACAATACCTGACCTAACTATATCTTTCCAGTCAAAGTTAATCGTACTGAAATCTTTTAGTTGTTCAATTAGATTAATAAATTTAGGCAGACCGTCACGCTCATCTTCAAAGCGGAAGTCTGATTGATGGAAGTCACCGCAGAATATAATCTTACAGTTTTCACCAATTCTTGTGATTACAGAATCCAATTCATGGAAAGTTAGGTTCTGCATTTCATCTACAATAATGACAGTATCTCTAAACGTCACACCTCTTATAAAAGATGTCGATTCAAAGTCTATTGCATTAGCTACAGTTAATTTCTGCCATGCTAGTTTATCTTGGAAGATTTCTGTAAGAATGCCACGATACGGTGCTGTATAAGCATCTTTCTTTTCTTCCTCGTTGCCTGGTAGAAATCCAATATCACGTGTAGGTACGATTGATCTTACGATAGTGAGTTTCTCATACTCTGTCTCTTTATCTAATACATCTTCAAGACCAAGTGAGATAGCCAAGAATGTCTTACCAGTACCAGCTGAACCAGACAAGATAAGATTATCACCCTCGTCCCATGACTCTACAGCAAGCTTTTGATTTTCTGTAATAGGTTTAAATTCAGACATATCATCGATACGGAGCAGCATACTCTTTGTGGTTTTTCTACTCATGTTTTTATATTAGCCCCTTCACCAGCATGTGCTTTCATATTTTTTAACAAGTCTTTATATCCGTCACTTGTTTTTCCTAGATTTGTTCCCTGCTGACTTACTATTTTTGGTGTGCTTGGCACTAGCTTTAGGTTTGGATTTTTTTCTAGGTGACTTTGGAGTTCCGTCCACGACATTATCACATCGTGTCTTTCGTCCTTTTGATTTTTTAGGGTGTAGCTTGGCATTAAATAGTTTCTTCCATGAGTTCCAATTATCTTCAACATTGTATCTATACATGACTTTCCATTGCCTATGCTTACCGGCTCCGGACCAAAGTCTTATAACATGGTTACCCTTCTCACTTACTTCTAATCGAAGCCAAGTACCTGGGGATTTAGGGTCACCAAATTTTATTTCTTCAACAACTTTGTACTCAAGCTGCTCGAACATTAAACCACTCCGGTATATCACGTTTAGTCCAAGCCATTGTAAAACGGTCTTGTTTAGTTTGATAGAAGGCTTGGTATGCTTGTACTGGATCACCAAGGGCAATACATTCTGGATAGTCTGCCATGGCAAGTCTGAATGGTGTAACATCATTACTGTAGTTAGTCATTACAGGTGGACGTCTAAGTAAGTCACGCATCTTAGTATCTGTAGCATGTACTTTGCCATACCTATAAGTATATTCGTCACACAAAGCAATAAAGTGTTTGTAGTGCCAATTGTAATTGGAATTAGTTTCACAAGTCCATACGGTACAAGGGTGATAGTGATGAACTGCCTTGTATAGATTTTCTTCTAGGTATGGATCTTGGTGTACATAGTATTTAACCATGCGTTTACCAGATTTAGATGGACGAGTTTCCATGTAACCATCTAACATTCTGTGTGCTGTAGATAGCATCTGAGCTGACTCTACAATCATCTTGACTACATGTTTGTCGCACTGTAGCTGTGCTGAGACCACTGGGTCTTTGTCTAGGATAAAAATATTCATGGTATACCATCTCCACCAAAATTAGTTTATTTATTATACCATACCTTGGTGGAGATGTAAACCCCCTAATTTAATTAATTTGCACGCCGATTGTCTACCACGGTAAGGACGTCTTCGATATGTTGGTCAATGAACTGTTGTTTCTTAGAGACCTTATGAATGAGATCACTTCTGCCTTTCTTTTCAAGTTTCTTAATATATGAGCCTAATTCTCTCGAATCTTTTCGTAGACGTTCAATTTGTGCTGAAATCATATTTTTAGTTTCCTTAATGCAAAAAAGGCCAACACTGCAAGCAATGGGCCTTTGAAGTTGAGTTATGATGTAATTACTACTCATCTCGGAGTAAGCCAGGATAGGCTTCATTTACAATGGGCCTAGTTAGCTGTCTTACAGGTTTCTCCTTATTGATCATAGATATTACGAGTTTAGCGTCATTTGGGTCAATCGATTCAAGAAGGCCAATGAATAGCTTTTCTCTTTTTACTTTGGGCAGGCTGTCACCTGGCCCTCCTTTAACAAAGTTAATAAAACTTTTGTGCCTTTTAAAAAGATTTGACGGGGTACTTTCAGGGCGATTTGGTACATAAGGTGGTTCGCCTCCTGGCAAATTCCATTCTACACTAGTATCCATAGTGCCCCTAATAATGTCCTTGAGAGCCCAAGTTTCGTTTTGTTGCAAGATCCTTACACGGTCTGCTTTTGTTCGGGCCTTGTTATACTCTTCAAGAACCTCATATACAAGTTTCATAAAATAAATTCTCCTACACTTTCAATTAGTAATTTACATCGTTTCTGAATAAGATAGTTAAGAACCTTACCTTTATTAGATAAAGGATCTTGACTATCATAGGTATTTATAATATTATTAACCACAGAAGCTGGTGTCTCTGACAAGTCAATAAGTTTCTTATTACGCAAATAGTTGCGATAAACCTCTTCGCCAAGCGCCCTAGGATCGTCAAGGAGTGCTTCTCTTTTCTTGGCAGATAAGATACTCTGTCTCCTGCTCTCTAAAAAAACATTATCATCAGACATAACATTAGGAACGCCATCACCAGAGTCACCTTTAAGGATCTTATTAGCTAACTCTAATTTAGGGTTCTTTTCTACAACCAGTTTCTTAGTGAGAGGAGAATACTGCCGAATGTTCTTATGAACTTGTAACTGTTTAAAGTCACCGTCTGCAGATATAATCATTACTGGTTCGTAGCGACCAAACTCTTGTGTCGACATAGCAATGTGAGCAATAGAATCGTCTGCTTCGCAACCATCTTGATGCACTACCTTATAAGGAAAGTTATCTCTGATCTCATCTCTGACCATACCAATAATACGGAAGGCTTCAGTCCAGTCAATAGACGATTCCTCTCGGTTCTTCTTGCGCTTTACCTTGTAATTAGGAAACACATCTTTACGCCAGTTGTTCATACCATCGGCAACAATAACCATCTCGCCATATTCTTTGCCAAACTTCTGACGATACATACGAATAGAGTTAAGGATCATATGACGGATCATATTCTCATCTACTGCTACTTTCTGTACCACAAAATTGCCAATAGCAATTGCATTATAATCAAGTAATATCATTACCAACACTTCCAATCTCTGTTAACATTTTCATTATATTCCCAACCAGCATTATATTCTTTTATCTGGTCTTCCGTCATATTCTCTAATTCAACAAGTTCTGAATTATGAGTATCGCCAATAAAGAAATGAGGACGAGACGAACGGCGATAATAGTTATCTGCTGAACCACGGTCGAAAGGTCCGCCATGACGGACCGTTTCTGATTCATTAAAGGTAACATCATATATAGTACCTTCATATTCAAAGTATTCACGATCTGCCATTATTAATTCTCCAAACTTTATAAGCTCTGATAGTTAAATCAGTTTGTGCCAAAGGGGCACGTTGAATGAAAGCAATAAGTTGATCGAAGTCCATTCCGAGAAATTTACACTGTTTATTTAAAACAGTCATTGCACCTTTAATTTGCATATTACGCTACCTCCTGAAAACCAAAGTTAGAAACAACAAACCTAGAACCAGTCTCATCTTCGATGATATCACCAACTGAGATAGAAGCCATAGATGTGTTAAAAGGACCACGGTCGATAGCTGACTCAGGGCCAACATTACCGATATGAAATACTTGATCCATGCTGTTAGCTTCGATCATGCAAACTTTGCCATAATGACCATCAGTCCAAGCATCAGCTGCTATATTAGCAATGCCTGTACCATCGAAGTCAAACTGCATATCTCTTTTAGCTTTATATACTGAATTAGGTTGTTCTGCATTCACAGCAGCGATATCTGATTTTGAAAGAGTGATTTGGTAAACTGAATATTTCATAATGTAGTTCCTTAGTTATTGTTTCTATAAGCAATATAACACATATAGATATAGATGTAAACAACTAATTTGCTTTTTTTACAATTATTTTTAAAATAACGCTAAAGTGTAACATAAAAGATACACTAAAGAGGACTATAATGGATAAAGATGAGCTTTTCTCAGCTATAAAAAACACTAATCCGTGTCAAAGAAACTGGAAAAGTGATGTAAATATCCCACAAGAAGACATCGATTTGATGCTCTCCTCTATTCAATATGCACCTACGAAACAGAATGAAACTAATTACAAAATATATTGGTCTTCTAACCAGTCTAAAATAGAGGAAGTGTATAGCAGAACAAAATACTTTGCTGTGTATGATGATAGTATTCCTATAAGTAGTAATGGAGATACACCAGATGAATACTGTGTAACTAATTCTCAGCTAAATGCAAATTTAATAATAGCTTTCTGTGACGATTGGGATCAGTCTAAAGCCAGAGCAAGAACTCATATGATTGTTGATGATGAGACCCATAAAGAGGATCTGTATACTCATATAGTTAAAAATAGAATAATGGATATTGGTACAGGAATAGCTATAGGTCAATTATTACTTACAGCCAATTTATTAGGATATAGAACAGGCTGTTGTTCTGCATTTAGAGAAGGTGATGTATTAGGTATTAAAAACACATTTGCAAAGTGTATTGTTGGGATCGGTTATCCAAATCCTAATATGGACAGAAAAACACATCCAGATGTCTTAAACAGAGATATACTAATAGAAAGTCGCCGCAATGGAAATCTTGATGACTTATGGTCCTTCCCAACATTTGAAAAGCATGTACAGATAACAAATTTTTAAATTGCATTCTTCCATAGGGCTTCAAAGTCTAATTGGCAATTAACTAGCCTCTCATGGTTATTCCATAATCTTTTAAAATAACTATTGTACATACTTTCTATATCATTAGATGTGTATGTTAATGGTATCAAGTGACCTTTGACTGCATAGAATATCTCATTCTGTCTCTTTGTCCCGTTCGTCAATAAATTTCTCCTTTAGGTGGCCAACGTGTTTGGCATGGATTTTTAAACCAATAAATTCATTATAGTATGAATCGTCAAAGAGAACATTTCTTTCAATCTGCTCCTTTGCTTCATAATAACTCATTTCTCCTTTGGACGTACATAATCTAAGTATACGCCTCTCCCACCGTTCTGGATCAGACGCCTCAACGAGTAACTTTATTTCCTCGTTAGAACCATAGTATGTCTTCCAATCAGATTCCTTCTTTACTACTCTTTTTCTTTTCTTACCCTTTAACGGTTGCAACCGACGTGTAGACCAGAAGCCTTTTTTGCCTATATACTTTTTCCCGTTAGCGGTATCATTCACTTCATATACAAATCCCACCCAAGTGGCTAATGCCTCCGGGGTGGGATTAAAATTTTCTTCTTCAAATAGCCACATAATATATCCAGTTCAAGTATTCTTAGAACTATTTATACAGCAAATGATTCTCCGCATCCACAGCTAGCAGTGGCATTAGGGTTCTTAACTGTAAGATAACTACCACCTAGTTCAGTGATATAATCTACTTCACATCCAAACACAAACATTTCTGCCATTGGATCCAGCCATAGATTTTCTACTGTAGGTTTTTTATCGGTAGTTCCCCACTCGTATTGGAAACCAGAGCAGCCACCGCCTTTTACGGAAAGTGATACGTTAGGTTTACCTACACTTGCCAAGTATTCTCTTGCTGCATCTGTTACTGTTAACATTTAGTCCTCTAAATCCTCAAACATATCCTCATCTATGCCTACAGGGTGCCCACACATTGGACAGTGTTCTGGAAAGTCTTCAGAATTTCTTACTTCAATAAAACAATGTGCCTCACACATTGGACATTCTATCTCGTGGTGTTTACTGCTCAATTTATTCTCCTATGCTTCACAAGCTGCACAATTCATAATATCTCTTACCAATTCTTGAGCAGGGTTAGCTGATCGTTGATAATAGAATGTTTTTACACCTAGTTTCCATCCTTCTATAATCAATGCATTTACATCTTTAGCTGGTACATCAGGGTGGATTAGAATGTTTAAACTTTGTGCTTGGTCTATATATTTCTGCCTTGCAGCTGCTTGTTGAACAATAACCAATGGTGAGATTTCTGAGAATGTTTTAAATACATTCTTTTCATTCTCAGTCAAGAAGTCTAGTTGCTGTACAGAACCACCGTGTTTAAGAATATTCGTCCAAGTTTCAACATCATCTTTCTCATGTAGTTCTAATACTTTCTTTAGATATGGGTTACGATAAGTAAACTTACCTTTTGCCAAGTCTTTAGTAAAGTAATTAGATGCCAATGGTTCGATAGATGGTGATACCTGACCTAGAATAAATGATGAGCTTGTAGTAGGAGCAATAGCACAAGTAGTAAGATTGCGCATACCATATCCTAGCATACCTTCTGGTTCACCATATTCTTCTGCTAGTTCTTGTGATGCTAACTTAGCACGCTCATCAATAAATTTACTGATTTCTGTTGCTTTAAGATGAGCTTCAAATGACTCAAACGGAATCATACTAGATTGTAGATAAGAATGCCAACCAAGTTGTCCTAAGCCAAGAGCACGCCAACGAAGTGCAAAGTTATATGCAGACTCCATAAACGGAATGCCTTGTGTCTTATCAATATATTCTTCCATAACAGCATCTAAGAAATAGATCATTGTCTCGACAGCATCTGTATCTTTCCACTCGTCATATGTTAACAAGTTCATAGATGCTAGGTTACAAACAAATGATTCATCTTCATTAGAAGGTAGGCAGATTTCAGAGCATAGATTAGATGCCCAGATTTTAATATTGTTATCACGCAAGACACGTGGTGCACTATCATTTACTGTATCTTTAAAGAACAGATAAGGGTATCCACTCTCACGACGTTTACGCAAGATACGTGCCCATAGGGTTCTCTTATCTCCGTCTCCATCAATCATGGATTGCATCCACTCATCACCAATACAAACACCTAGGCTCATATTAATAATAGAAGAACCTTCCTCACGACACTCTAGGAACTCCATAATATCTGGCGACTCAATATCAAGATAGCCAGCAAAGGATCCTCTACGAACATTACCCTGTGCCACAACATCAACTGTTGTTTCGGTTAAGTTCATAAAGTGTACAGGTCCATCAGCAGTTCCACCAGATTTAATTGGCTCACCCCGTGGGCGAAGCGCACCATAGTAGCCAGAAGTGCCTGCGCCCATCTTAGTCTGCATACCAACTTCTGCAGTTTTCTTTAGAATGGATTCCATATTATCATTAATAAAGACACCATTACAAGAAATAGGTAAACCTTTCTTAGTACCAAAGTTTGACCATACAGGAGATGACAGAGAATAGAAACCACGACTCATATAGTCATAGAACTTGTCTGCAAAACCTTCACTATCTAAAATTATCTCTGCTGTCTGAGCAATATTTCTTACTCTTTCTTCGACAGTCATATTTCCGTCAATGTAGCCACGGGATAAAAATACCCGTGACTCATCGTTAGCCCATTCAAAGCCCATTATCTACTCCTTAAAATAGGTCGTCAGCAGAAATGCCTTGACCTTTTGCATATTCAACAGGACGTTTCTGGAAGAAATCAGTCATGTTGGCTCCATATAGTTCTTCATCGAACCAGAATGTTTGATCAATATGTTCTTGATCATACTTAATTTCACTATTATCAAAACCAATAGCATCAATTGAATCTGCCATGCGCTTTGCAATAAATGATTTAAGAATATCAGCACTCAGACCTGGTGCGGAATGTCCGTCCATAATCCAATCAATCACTTTGCTTTCTGCTTTAAGTGAATCTATACATTCTTGTTGTACACGTGCTTCCAATTCTTTATCAAACAACTCAGGGTATTCTTCACGGAGAGTTTGAATTAGTTTAATACCTACTTGTGCGTGTAGCATCTCTTCATTGCGAGTATATTGTACTTGCTGAGCACAATCTTTCATTACTGCTTTGTTACGGTTCATATGCATAATAATATAGAATTGACTAAACAGACTTACATTTTCAACAAAGAGTGTAAACAACATAATGGAATAAATGTATTGTTTACGTTCGTCTTTATAAACTTTTTTATTATATTTGCGCAAGTAATTAACTCGCCCTTTGATTACATCTACATTAAGGTTCTCTTCGAATACGTGTGTAAGATGTAGCACATCAAGAATTTTCTCATAGGCCATATTATGGATAACCTCTGAGTTGGCCATTGCATAACCTAAGTCTTTAATTGATGGATGTGGTAAGTGATTGCCTACATCAGCCCAGAAAGATTTTACTGCAATCTCAATCTGGCCAATGGCAGACATTGTCTTAACAACAACTTGTTGCTCTGCTGGTGTAAGATCATTTTTAAATTGTGAATAGTCGGACCGAAAGTTGAACTCCTCTGGTGTCCAAAAGCCTTGCCATATGGCCTCTATGAATTGTTTGGTCCAAGGATAGAGGTCGGGCTTTCGTGCGATTTGCTCCGTAAATAGCATATATTACTCCGTGAAAATATGAATAAGGGAAATACCTTATCTCATTAGGTAGTATTATATATCATATCCGGTTTCTTGTAAATAGCTAAATGTAGTAAAATGTAACAATTATTTTCTAAATATTGTATCTTTTTTTGAAACAGTCTATTCTTCTTTTGCAGGCTCTTCAGGAGCTAGTGCTTCCTCATAGTAACCAACTATTGCTTGCTCATCTTTAATGTATCTGCGAAGATCACCAATACCAATTGCAAGGTTTTCATATCCTTTTGGTGTAATGGCAAAGAGTACAGCTGAACCAGTAGATGCTTCGATCTCAGCAATCTTTGCTTCTATATTATCAGGCGTCAAGATAAACCATTCCACAGGTGGAAAGTTAACACCTTTAGGTGCTTCTTGAATAGGAATTCTTTGTTCGACGTATTCAGTCTTTACTGCTACTATCGGTTCCGCTTGACTCCCCAGACACCCCATCAGCATCAGCGGTGATAGGATCAGGAGATGTTTCGCTTTCAATTCTTTTGATAAGTCTGTTAACCGCATTGTTCACTCTTTCTTCCAAGCCTTCTGGATCTTGGATTGCTTCCATAGTTAGATCAATTTTAGCCAAGACGCCTCTTAGTTTATCAAGGTGTTTTGACGATTGCTGTAACCTCTTACTAAGGTTACGATTTAATTCTTCATTTCTTTTAGCATCAGCTTCCATAGTCTCAACTGTATTCTGTAGAGTTTCCGCTACATTTACTAGCTTGACATTATTCTCTCTCAGTGTAGCTATCGTTGCTTGTGTGGTATCATAGTAATATTTTCCAGCATAACCAACAGCAGCCATCATACTAAGAATAAAAAGTGCGATGTAAAGTTTAATCATCTTGATGGTTTATAAACTTACGGAACCTTTTAAGTAGAACCGGATGTTTATCCTTTCTTCTGCGCTTATCTGTTACAGATATTTCTTTTACTCTTGGACCTGTATTAGGAGCCATATCAACACCACCATGTGCTATTGAATTTGTTGGTGCATCCTCTTTAACTTTTTTCTTCATCTGATTAGTTCCCCTGCAGTAACGTATATGTTCTGCATAGATTTTAAATGTGTCACTTCATAGATGTCTAAACCTAATACATCACCAACAGGATAACAGTTCTCTGGTATCCTTACCTGATCTCTTGTCTTTACCAATTCTTCGCAGTTCTTGTTTAGAACCTTATCACCATTTACTCTATAAACACCTGGCGACAATTGCTTTTGTTCTAACATAAACCATTCATTATTTTCAGCTAATAGATCGAGTGGATCAATATTACTTTCTCTTAAAATCTTATCAAAGTTATTTACGCCATATTTCTCTTTCATTAAGTAAAGAGCAGCTGCATAAGAACCAATTTTCTTACCAGGGATTAGTTTCTTAATATTAAATACTAGCCTATGGAATGTATTATAGGCTCCCTTTTCATCTTTTGTTTCAGGCTTTTTAAGTTTCTTACCTTTTTCATCAATAAGACCCAACTCAAATGCTGTAGTTTTATCAAACGGCGTAGTGAGCAACCTGAGAAACCTCAGGGTGTAAACTAGATCACCTGCTCTTGATAAAAGTCCCATTTAAATATTCCTTAGTGCCTGTACTACAGTCTCGTCCATAGTTACATCAATTATTTCTGTATTATCAATCATTCTTAAATATAATATAAAAGGTTTGATGATAGGCCATTGAGGATCATCTAATCTTATCTTTAACATCTCAACTGTTGGTTTAACACCAAACACATTGTGAAGCACGATAAGATGATTTAGAATAAGGCGATCTGCAAGATAGCCTGTCTCAATATACCTATTCACCAATCTCTTTACATATTTAAACCTTTTAAGGTCCTCTATGAATTCATCGTGATCTGCACCAAGTGGATTATAGTAATGTTTTGCTGCATACAGAGGAAGGTTATCCTCAGTCAATTCAATATTCATGATATCCCAAACTTTGTTAATCTTTTAGCATTGCGCCTTTCAAAGTATCTATCAAAGTTTTTCTACTCTTCCTACGGTCAAGTTCAATACCATGTTCGCGACCAACTTCTTCAAGTTCAGCTTTACTCATACCTTCCATACCATCAATATCATCAACATCTACATAGATTTTATCATTAGATGACAGCATAGTAGCTGTAGGTGCGATAGGAGCTGGTTCGGCTTCTATCAACACTTGAGCAGTATCGCCATTATACTCATCGATTTGTTCTTGAGTAAGTTTAGCAGGTTTAAGAATTTCTGGTCTTACATGATGCTTCCAACCTTTCAGAGTTGGAATAGCATTTGGACACCAGCCTGGGGCTTTAATCATTTACATTTTTCCTTCGGGTTTATCAGCTACTTTATCACCTTGCTTGTTATCACCAGGGCGAAGTGGTGCAGCTTTCATTGGGTTAGCTAAAGCAGATGCATTCTTTTTGATTGCTACTGCGATATCAACTTTATCACCTTGTTTCTTATCATCACTTTTTTCGTGATCATCAACAAAGTCTTTTGAAGATTTTGAATCCTTAGCATCAATCTCTTCAGGTTTTTCTGCATCTTTCTTAGGAGCCATTGCTTTTTCTAAGATACGTGCATATACTGGCCATTTTGGTTCTGCCATTTCATTACCTTCCTTTACACCTGCAGCAAGAGGTCTTGCACTCACGGGTTTTGTTGCCCTAAGTTTACTAATACCTGCTTTGGCTTTATTCAAACGATTTCTATCATTTCTTTTCTTTGTCATTTTCTTTAGCTTTGCTTGAGCAGCATCAGCTCTGCCAGAAACAGAAAATCTATTAACAGCTTTCTTTACACCTTTACCTGCAAGGCTAGCTGCACCTTTGGCTAGTGTGCCGAGGATCTCATCTAGTTGCTCATTATCCATTGATTCTGATAGAGAATCCAAATCTTCGATAGACATAGCTTCAAGTTGTTTAAATGTATATGACTCATTCTTTTCCATTTTGGGTTCTTCTTTACCCTTGCCAGGATTCATCACAGCTGTATCATCTTTTGATTTAGCTTCTTTTTCAGATGGACAATCCTTAGAATGGTTTTCCATAGAACCTTCACATTTAGGACAAGGCGTTGTTTTATCTTCAGCTTCATCCATTTTCTTAGAGATAGCTTTACGACGTTTATGTAGATACTTATCTGATGAATCTGTATCGCCATCATTATCAATATCTGTGTCATCACGATCTTTATGCTTGCCTTTTAGTTCCTTTTTATCGACAGGATCCATGGCTTCTTTTGATTCTTTCTTTTTATCCCAAGGTGCCTTAGGTAATGTTACTGCAGCTTTACCTGCAGGTGTTGCCGCAGACGCTTTAGATAGGGCCTTTTGGTTAGTCATTTTTTTATTTTCGTTGACTTCAGCATATCTAGCCGCCAACTTTGACATTATGTCGCTCATTTGTGTCTCCTTACATCCAAAGTTGAGCTGCGATTGCACTCCCGATAGCAACGATTGCTACCCAGAATAGTTTATTTATAGTATGTACGGTGCGAGCATTATCGTCACACTTCTTTTCAATATTATCCAATTTAGTTGAGAATTTATTCATTCGTTCCCATGAACGTTCTCTATATTCGTTATAAGCATCCATCTTTTCTTCGAATCGAGCCAAAGATATTAAGACTTCACTCATCTTATCCATCTTTTCTTCGATTCTGTCGAGGCGTTTCTTCCAGTCTACATCTGCCATAACTTAACACTTCCATCTTCTGAGCGACATAGCCTTACGAGTAGGTCTCCCTTTTTCGTCTTTCATAGGACCTTTCATTCCGCCCATACGTGCACAGAATGATTTCCTACGGCCAGCTGCTTTACTACCAGCTTTTGCTTTACCTGTAACTGGAGCCTTTAAGTTGCTACCAGTTTTTCTATTAATAGCATCTCTGCCTTTTTGAGTGAGACCAGCACCTTTTTCTGTAGCTCTGTAATGGCCTTTGCCATCAGCTCCACGTCCTTCAGTGAATCTCTTAAAACTTTTCATTCTACATAACCCTTGTCACCAGGCTTCTTGTTATGATTAAAAACTTTCTTACCAAGTGGTGTTAGATTGCCTTTTTTATCATACATTTGATTAACAAGTTGCTTTTCTTTTGCAGTTAATTCAGTAATAGGTTCAACACTCTCACTTGTGCTTTGAGCATGTTTAATCTGAGCATCTGTAGGTGCGCCTTTAGCACCTTTCTTTCTCATCTTTTCTCCACGTGCTTTCTTAGCAGCAATGTTTGCCCAAAGGCCATTGCCTTCTTTGACTTCTTTCCAGCCCATCTGAAGGTATGTTCTTAGCTCTTGCTTGTTAACCATTCTCTCGCCTTTACCACTCTTGGCGATTTTAATGTTACGCTTTTCATCAAGCTCAGTTTCTTCTTTAGATAGTGTCTTTACTTTACCTTTATGTAAATGACGAACAACTTTCTTGCCGTCTTTATCTTTAAGGGTAACAATATGACCACCTGTAGGGTGTGGCTTACGAGATACCATAGTCAGTGCTTCATCTATATTAACTGAAACAGATTCATTAAGCCTAGCATCATTCCATAATTTTAAAGCTTGTTTATACTTTGGATTCTTTAGGTCTTGCTTTAACCTATCTAACATGTATTGCATAGGAGTCGAGAGCCTTTTGCCCTTTTCATCAAAAACCATTTGCTGAATCATGCGAACAGTTGGTTCTTCAAGTTTATTTATTTTTACGAATTTCATGTATGTAGCAAACTTACCTGGATCAACTTTGTGGCCAAAGTAATTTTTTTCATTTATCGGTTCTGCCGATTCCATAATTTTACCTGCATCTTTTCCTAAAATATCTTTTAATTCAAATCTTAGATCAGCAACTGAATCATTACCAAGGTTATTTTTATTAGAAGTTTTAGTGTTCCATCTATCCATCATCTTTGGATCAAAATCGTCTAATGTATGAAAGAACATATTTAGAAGGTTTCTGTAGGCTTTCTGTTTTTCAGGAGCCACCGATGTTCTCATCTTTTTTAATTCTTTATGTGCCTTAAACCAAGCAAGCTTGCTCTTATAGGTACTTTTATTAAGAATACCTTCATTTACGGATTCAGAAGTGATACCAGTTTGCTTTCTAAAAGATGCTAAATCTTTTCCAGCTGCATCTTTTCTTTTCTTAGCTGCTGCTGCATCTTTTTCGTTGTCTGAATGCATCTTATTAGTGTCGATGCCTTTTTTCTTTAATAGTTGATTGAACCTAGCACGTCCAAATGCTTCTCTTTGTTTACCCATTTTTATAAATCCGTATCGTGATTAAGTTTTTTACCTGATTTCTTTTTAACAATATATGCATTTACTCTTGCATGACCCCATTGTTGAGGAGTGGTCCCAGGACGATGGCCAGTTTTCCAAGCAGCTACGCCTCTATTATAAATCTTTTTAAGTTTGCCTACACTGTATCCAGACTTTGCAGCTTTGTCCGCAAGAGACTTGCCAGCATCTTCACTAATATATTGGCTAAATTTTAACATTAATCATCTCCGAACATTTGCTTAAATCTTTTTGTATACTTACTAGGCTTAGTTTTAGCTTTTTTATCACCAGGTGCCGGTGTGTAAGCACTTTTATCATCATCAGCTTTCTTAGCATTCTTTTTAAAGTGAGCATCACGTGCAACCTTAGTTGACTTCTTGAGCCCTTTATGATAATTGACTGGCTGAGAACCTTTGCGATCACCAATATCAGGATCTTCTGCATTCTTCTTTTCATTTTGGCCAGGTGTAGTTTTCTTAATATATTTTACTGAAGCATCTGTACCATAGTCATACTTAGCTTCTTCGACAATCTTTTCTACTGAATCTAACCATTGACGTGTCTTACGATCAGCTGTCTCTACGATTACATAGTTAGCACCTAACATTGTAATAGTACCAACTTCATCAGTTTTCTTAATAATAACCTCATCACCTTCTCTGAATAACTCACCAGCAACAAAGGCTTCACGCTCTTTTGATACTGAAGCAAGTTCAACATGATTTTTAAATGATGCTTCTTCCTTAATATTCATACCAGTTCTAATGCTATTAAATAGTTTCTTAGCATCACTGTTAGATATTGCTCTAGGTAAACCTTGACCAAATGAAGTAAAGTCATTTGCTTTAGCTGCAGCTCTCATCTTAGATGCAGACATACCAGAGACACCCTCAGCATCAGGGTCTCTTTCTCCAGCGGATAATACTGTAATTTTCTCAAAGTTATAGAACCCGTGACGAGCTTTACTACCATTATATTTATTTAATAGAATATCAAACTCACGTATACGATCTGAACCAACAACCATAACAAGCTGTTTAAAGCCTTCATTATATAAAGCAACTGCCACATCCATGGCAGACTTAACTTTCTTATTAATAAGAATTTGTCTTGCATGTTTAGGAAACATCTTCCTTGCAATCTTAATCTTATCCATATACATTAGAGGATTCTTTGACTTGTCTTGAGATTGTGATAGGTATACACGATATGGATTTCTTCCAGCTTTAGCTGCTAGTGAATTCAATAACTTTTCATGACCAATCGTAGGAGGATTCATTCGTCCGAACGTAAAGTAAACGGACCTTTCCTCTTCAACTAGATACTGACTAAAACTTGGGACGCTCATTATTTACCACGTTTCCTTGCGATTTCTTTTTTGCGAACATCTTTAATTAATCTTTTTGCTATTCGATTAATACGTGGTTTCATCTTATCTAAGCGTTTTTCCATTTCGGCTTTACGAGCATTAGTTAGATCACCTTTTCCAATACCCTTAGTAATCTTACGAACCATCTGGTTTCTTGCTGCTCTTTGAGCACGCTTCTTTAACACGCCGTGACTTGCTATTTTATTTGCGGCTTTTTTGCGACCAATAGCTAACTTAGCTTTGTTCTTGCGAAGACTAATAGCCTTTTTTCTTCGCTGCATAATAGATAGCGCTTCGTCAACGCCTGAGCCTTCTTCTAAGAATGTCTTAAAATTCTTCATTTATTTACCTGCCTTTTCCCATCCTTTAACAACATTGGGTGAAAAGTTGTTGTATGAAAACTCCATACGATCAACGATTTTCACTGCATCACCACCAAGTTTGTCGATTGCAACATAGCCTTCTGCCCCAACGGTTTTAAATCCGTTTTTAGTTTTAACAAAAGCCTTAGTCATACTCAACTGGTTAAGTCTATTTATAAGTTTTAATTTAGCAAGTACCATTAACTTTTGTAATTCAAACATTTTTATTAGATTTGCTTTATTCTTATCTGAAAAGAATTCAAGTGTCGCACTTAACTTATCTCGTTGAGTGGTTTTACCTCTCTCCGACTTTCTTTTGTTAATTTCTTTACCAAACCTAAGTTTGATCCAACGTATAAGCATGGCAGTATGCCGTGATGTATCCTTGACAATCTGTCCTTTTCTAACATACTTATTGTTGAACTGTTCGATGAGTTGTGCAAGGTCTTGCTTTGATTCAAGTTCTTTGAGTGTGCTACTGGAGATTTGGTTGAATAGCTTACCGCACTCACTGAGGTACTTATTAACTTCATCTGTTTCCTTCTTTGACATAGTAAACTTTGTCATATCTCTTAGCATGGCGTCTTGTGACCAGACATTCTTTGTAGACTTGAAAGCAGACACGTTGACTCCGTAACTAGCTTTAAGGGAGGCAAAGTCGTTACCTGTATATGTGGTATGCCATACGACACCAATTTTGGCTGCTTTAATGGCTTTTGCTGATTCACTTGCCACAGGGACAGCATAAACAATAGTATTAGGATGGAAAGTGAGATACGCTTCACGATTAATTTTTTCCTTCTTTACATCTCCAGAGCTAAACAAAAAGTCGCCCTGCACAATACCTTTAATACCTAATGCAGGCAAATATCTAAGAGCCTCTTTGAGCTTAACAGCTAGGTCTCCACTTGTGTCTTCATCTACATCAGCTTTAGTTTTGTATACCTTAGGGTTCTTATTAAAGATACCTTTCTTAGCAACAAAGAATTTACCATCACGGGGATCTGTACCAGCAAAGATAGCAGGTGCTCCATCCCACTTTACTGATACACTACCAGCGTGTTTACCACCTAGCATATCTCGCATATCTCTTAGGGCGAAGATAGCTTCACGAGTACCCTTAACACCACCATAGAGAACCTTATCCTCGATGTGTGTCATGTGAGTATTCTTTTGCTCAGTAAGTGTTTCTTTAAATGTTATCATACTTGGATTATACCATATTTGTTTTAATAAGTAAAGTGTTAAGTTCGGCTATCCCAAAAAGATTTGCTCATCTCACCTCTGGTTCTATTAGTATCGCCTACTTTACGAACCTCAACATATACTTCTGTACCATTTTTAAATTGTCTAATACCATTAGTTTGTTTTTGCCACAGTGGTCGAAGAGGGCTACCTACACCAGGATCTGCTGGTGCGTTATTGTATTGCCAACCTGTATTATTTGTTATTGCTACCCAAGCCATTAAACTGTTCCTTTAAATTTTCTGCCTTGAATTGGCATGATTACTATTCTAGTACCTTTTACTCCAGCATCACTACGATCACCTTTATAGATAGCTGATAACACAGGCTCAAATCCTAAATCGTCAACCTTATCTCCGTTATAATGGATATGGTTAGATTGGAATTCGTATGCTCTACCTTTCTTAACCAGCTTTACTGGTCCTTGAATAAGGATAGAAGTATTCTGTCGCCCTAGTGCTCTACCATATTGGTTACCATATACACTTAGATTTTTTAATTTCTTATCTTTAATCTTGCGATATAAAGAAGTGGCACGTGGTAAGCCATCTGGATATTGTGTTTTTAAATCATTAATAAATGCTTGTACTTCTTTATGATTGTGAATTGTAGGTTCTGATCTCTTTGAGATACCGCCCCATTGTTGGAAGTCTTTTGGACCTTTACCATCTTTATGAGAAATCCAAACACATTCTTTACCATCAACATCAATTAAATGGAAGTCAGACTTTGGTACACCAGGTGTTGTCTCAGTAGCTGCAACATTATAAATCTTTTTACCAACTTTTATAGGAACATAACCCATAGCTGTTTTAGTACGAATATCATTTAATTGTTTACGCAAGCTTGCAAGTTCAGCATCTTCTTTAGCTGTACCGGATCCAGCACCCTTACCACCAAACTCTGCAGTTTTTCCGAGTGCACTAATTCTATACGTTTTACCATCATCACCGGTTAGACGAACATCTCTGAGTGTAGCTTGATTCCCTTTAGCTACAACTGCAGCTACCTTTGGCTCATATTTAAAGGTAACTTTACTACTACCTTTTGCTAATTCAAATGTGCGTTCTTTCTTATCCTTTGATTTATACTTGCGAAGAAATACCTCAATACGCCATTTGTATTTTACCATTTCTTTTGGAGATAAAGAAGCCATTTCTGTTATAAACCCTTTAAATGTTTTCATACTCTTTTCCAGATATTATTTGCTAGTATTTATAATAAAAAAAAGCCACCCGAAGGTGGCTCAGTTAAGGGAGAAAGTTAATATTATACGAGTTGTCGGATATAAATCCTATCACCAATAAGATCAGTAATATACCTATAGGCATATCCATCATCTTTTAGAGACCTATTCATGTTATCAACCATTTTTCCAATGGTGACTGCATCGTCGTTAGTTGCTTTAACGGCAACTAACTCAGCATCATTATTATCATTTACAAGTTGCATGATATATCTCCTTAGGCAGCCAGAGCAAACTTGACTGCTTGCTCTGCTGCTTTTACTTTACGAAGCTGGTTCTGTCCAAACCACTGGCTGTGCAATCTATTCTCTGCATTGCGACCCTGTAAGTGATCTGTAACATAAGTAACAGAATTAAATGCCTGCCACCATGAGCCTTCACCATACTGTGCTCCAGGTTGTGTTTCTAAGTTATCTAAACATAACTGAGCTGTACGAGACATTTCCTCTTTAGCTTTTACTTCAGAAACCTTATTAGGTGTGTGAGTATGAGGGAACACATTGTTATAGTAGTTCAACAAATCTTCAACTTTAAACTTACGTGATCCAAGGAACTGAGCCATTTCTTTATACTTGGCAAACTTCTCATGTGCAATGCCTAGTTGCTCTTTAACCATATCAGGATTAAATTCTGTTCGGTGACCTACAGCAACAGCACGATCAGCTTTGCTTTCTAGGCTCATTGTGAGGGTGTTATTACATACAACCCGTACAGGAGTAAACCTAACATTAATAGATTTGCCATACTGATGGGGATTAGAAAAAAGTAAATAAGACTCAACAGTATCATCGCCAAATACATCAAAAGATTCCTTTATCTTTGCAAGAGCCCAGACTTGCTGACCACCCTTGAGTGAACCAGCTGTATGCATTTCCATATCTCCAGCTGCCACATATTCTGCAAAGAATTCAAATGCTTGCTCATTCTGAACAGGATTCCAACCTTTGCCTACATTTGTTAAAATTGAGTTATCAGAAGAACGAACAAGTGCTTGTTGTCCTGTTTTGATTTGCTCATCACCTACATTGATAAAAGCATCTACTTTCTTGACGTTCCAATCAAGACCAGCTTTCTGCATCATCTGCAAAGGGCTCAAGTCATTATGAACTTGAGTACCAAGACCATGCCAAGGTGTATCACCAACAAAAGCCATTTGAGCCACACCATCAATCATTTCTACTTCATGTGCCATTATATAATCTCCATTCCATTTTTTGTTTCTAAAATTAGTATAACACATCCAATTACAGATGTAAACAACTAATTTGATTTTTTTTCAATTAATTTGCTTTTATCTCGACAATGTTCATAAGGTCTTTAACCAACTGCTTACCATAGTCAGTAAACAAGATGCCACGAGACCAGACCCAGTGAGATACACATTGCTCAGAATAAAACTTATCCTCTTGAGTCATCCAGCGCAGAGCAGTTTCTCTGTCTTTAGCACCTAGCTCAATCATATCAAGTATTTCACCAGTGAACTCAAACACATTACGAGCAGCACGCCGCTCATCATCTTGAGTAACTGCTTCAAGCTCATCACAAAGAGCATTATATAGCTCATTCTTCTGGCGAGGAGTACGAGAGTTCCACTCATCCATAGCTTCACCACGAGGACGATATCCATAAACATCTTTATGAAGATCAGAAAATAAATCAGTTGTGTAAGTATACATTATACAGCTTCCTTTTCCATTTCGCTTTCGATGCGAGTTACATTTTTTTGAAGAGTAGTACAAATCATATCAAGCTCGATTAACACGTGCTCTTTAGAACAGCCATCAGCTCGTCTGATCACACCTTGAATAAGATCCTCTACTAATAGAGCGTCTTGAATATCATTTACTTTAATCATAATGTATCTCCGTTATTTGATATAAGTAGTATAACACAACTAAATATGGTTGTAAAGTGTTTATTTGATAATAATACAAATGTGTAACAAATATGTTACAATGAGGCGAAGATGAAATTTTATATTACTGGTACTAGACGAGGTCTAGGTGAAGCATTAAAACAAAAATATGATACTGTATCTACATTAGAAGAATGCGATATATTCATTAATTGTAAACATGATGGCTTTGAACAAGTAGATATGCTATACAAAGCAGCAGCTCTTAATAAACGTATCATTAACATAGGATCTCACGCAAGTGATTTTACATATCTACACAAATATGCTGTAGAGAAAAGAGCCTTGCGAGAAGCTAATAACCAGTTGTTCATAGCTGGTAAGAAAACAACGTGTCTGAACTTTGGTTACTTTGATACTGAAAGATCAGCACATAAAGATGTTGAAAAGATGCCTTTAGATTATGTAATAGATGTTATCGAATGGGTTCTTATTCAAGAATACAATGTGAAAGAATTAACAGTATGCGCATAGACATAGAACATATACTATTAGAACTACAGGGCTTACCTGAGTATGAAGAACAATTGTCCTTACAGGTTACAAAAGATAATGTTGGTGGGGAAGGTCGTCTGACTAAACTTGTTAATACAGAACAAGATTTTAATGTATATGCATATGATCTGCCATATACCAATTCTGTATTAGATTCATTAGGAATGTATAGATCGAGGCTTATGAAGTTAGCACCTAAGTCATGCTACACATATCACCGTGACCCTACTCAAAGAATGCATATACCATTACTTACTAACGAGAATAACTTTTTTGTTATAGATGATGTTGTAAGCAGGTATCCGGCAGATGGCTCTCACTATCTAGTCGACACCAGAAAGAAACACACATTTGTAAATGCTTCTATGGAGTACCGTCTTCATATTGTGGGTTGCGTAGATAGTTAATATCGCCTTTATAAAATACATACTGTAGATTATTTGCTTTCTTTAAAGGTGGGCTTCCTATCTGTAGTTTATCTGGATACACTTGCCAATCTTCAAATATATCAGGGCGTGCTCTTTTGAGTTTAGTAAAGAAACCTTTACTGAATTCACGTGTCCAAATTATAAGAGGAGCATCAAGGTTGTCGACACAGTAATTTAGCTCCTTAAAGTTATCCACCTTCTCAAACATAGACGTACCATCTGTTCTATAATTTTTATAATGGTAATACCTAGACATAACTCTTACAACACCAGGATATATGGTCTCGCAACCTGAACATAAAACTGGATTGTTTCCATCAAATACAAAGTTAAACATTACCATTCTATCTAAGTTTAAATTTTTATAAGAATAGTTGTCTGATAATCTATCAGTGTCTTTCTCTACCTGTAGTTGCAGAAAGGCATCATGGCATTGATCTGGTTCCTCATAAGTAGGCTTTGAATCTTTTATATACGGAACTATTCTCACTTCTTTACTCCTAGTATCCACAGATCGCCGTTACCTTCTACGCTATGATAATACTTTGAGTTGTTTATAAACATAATACTATTATCTTTCACAGTAATCTTTTCTAGTTTTTCTTTTGTTTTTATATCATGTAAAAATATATTATGGTACCCAGACAAAGATATACAAAGAGATCCTTTATGTTGAGCTTCATGATCTATATGTATTGGACACTTTGGAAACTCTTGGTTGTATCTCCATATACATGTATATCCATGCTCATATATTGTATCTAAGCCTGTAATTATTTTAAGTTGTTCCTTAACTTCGTTAAGCCCCTCTGCTTTATAAAAGGACCACGTGTAGGAATTTAAAGTTATATGAGATGTTCTATGCCATACTTCTTGATCGTCTGGCTCACCTTCTAATTTTTTATTGCATATATTAGATATTTTTTCTTTTAAATCATCATTTATAGTATATGATGTTTGCCAGTTCATAATATAGACTCAACTCTTTCTTTAAACGAATGGAAGTCAATAGGTGGTATATTATTCCATCTTGTCACAAATGCACATCTGGGTGCCTCTGTAATAATTACTCTATGCATTACTTCTGTATCAATAAGACAAGGCTTATCAATAATGATCTCACCAATCTTACGATCAGCTAAAAACTTTTCAAACTCTGGTGTGCCTTGACCCATCTGACTCTGTGCTTTAAACTCATGATAGTAATAATATCCTTGAGCGTTCTTTTCAGGTAGGCATATTTCGTCTTCTAGTGTTTCATAATAATCTAAACGACTTGCTCCAAGTACAGGATATATGATATTGTACCCTTGACTGTGTTCTCTATTCTGATCTATGTCGGTATGAGGGAATACATCTTTCTCTGTACTATCAGCAGTATTAAATCCAGTTGATCTAAACTGATAATGTGGATGTACCATTCTGTGCTGAGATAAGATAGGGTCATATATTTCTTCATAACCAGTATCCTTACCAGTCATATTATATTCTAACGAATAACTCTCAAATGGTGTCTTACCAAAAACATTAAAGTCCTCCCCAGCCCTTACACCTTTTACTTTTTCATACAGGTCAAGTAATAATTCATGCTGAGGATCAACATCTACATACTCTGCAATGCCTGGTATCATAATACACCTTCAATAAACGGATCTGCATATTCTTTTACAAATACACCATCCTCTATAAGCATAGCATATCGTTTACATCTAATACCCATATAATCACCAAAGTCAACATCCTTACCCATATATTTACTGAATACAGCTAATGGATCTGCCACTGCATCAATGTGAGGATGACCATATAATACATTCCATGCATGCATGACACTCGGATCATTAACCGCAACAAACACAACCTTAGCATCTAACTTGTCTAAATTCTTTGCAAATCCTGGCAGATGTCTTTTAGTGCAGCCTGGTGTAAATGCTCCAGGCACACCACATAAAATCACTTTACCCATTGGTAAATTATAAGGTACATAATCATCATCTTTAAGTATGTACAAACCTTTAGTTTCTAATCCCATTTTTCATTCCAATCATTATATTTGTTTTTAAAATACTCTTTATTATCTGCTTTATATAGTAGATAGTTGTTTATCTTATCAGACATCTCAGTAAAGTGTTCTTGGTTATCTGGTATAACATGCTGCCAACCATATGTAGATACATCTGTATATACAACATTTGCACCAAGTTTTTTAAATATATCTTTAGTCTGTTCCATATGTCTGCCACCACCTTCTTTTCCACTCGGAGTAAAGGTGAGAAGTATGACGTGTTTATCAGTCCAAGGGTATCCTTTACCATGATCTAAATTCATATTTGATATTACAACAGCCCAGTCTAATAGGTTCTTTGTACTTGAACTCATCATTCCAGTAAACTCTGGTATTGCAAACACAAACTTATCAAACTGATGCATCATAAGAAATAAAGCAGCAACATCTTTAGGTATATCTGCGTCCATACCATTAACATTTACTACAGGTATATCATAGTCAGCCAAGCAATCTATTCTATCAAAATCACAGCTGAGTAGTTTTAGCCCTCTGTAGTTGAGACTGTTAGATGCTTGTGAGGTACTGAGTGCTAATATCATAATGTAACATCCGCAACTAATCTGCGACCAGCAAATATATCAAGGTCGAGTTTATATTCTTTAAATTCTTTATATGCATCTTTATATTCTTCCATACTATCTGCAATAGTGTTTAGAATAAGACCAGCTTTCCAGTGTCTTTGCCATGGCATAGGTTCTTGTATGATAGCATTAGGGCTTGAGTATAATTTATTTGTAATCTTATCAAAGAACTCAAAGTGATCATCTGGTCTGTATAGTAATACACCGCTCCATATCACTTGATCTACATCAAAGTCAACAAAGAAACATTCAGCATCATTCCAACTCTCACATCTAAATTCTATATTACTATGATCTTTCCACTTTTCTGTTGCTATATCAATAGGCTCTTTAGAAGTATCAAATCCCATATACTCAAAATCAGTATAACCCTTTGAGTGTAATATATCTAATACTGGTCCATGTCTACAGCCAACATCAACAATACCTTTACACTGTTTTTCTATAATAATATTTGCTTGAGTTTCAAATAGCTCATATGCTTCTGGTGAATCAAGATAAGCCATATCACTAAATTCATAATCTTCCTTCAGAGGCACTTTCTGACCATTCTCTATTTTTGTTTTAATCTCTGGCCATGGTATCTGCTTTGATGTTTTCTTATAATCAAATGCTGTTCTCCATAGTTGTCTGTCTTTATTCTTAACAGCAGACCTTCTATGACTTGTAGTGAGCTGATCCATAAAGAGTAGATCGCCTTTTCTAAACACATGGTGGCTCATATATTTTGATCTGGTAATTTTACTATTTAAAATTTCATAGAAGTGTTCAAAGTCCTCTATCTCTACACCATTATGCCATGCTTTTGTTAAGTAAATAAACATAGGATAAAAGTATTCACGACCAGACACTGGATGCTTTGCAACTAAAGGTCTACGATCCAACTTTTCTTTGTAGTGTTCTTGACCAATTCTAAAATTTTGTTCACCTTGGTTTTTATATGCTTTTGAATACTCTCCATCATTTCTCCATATTCTGGCACGTGGTCCAGAATTATCAAGATGAATATCAATAGCTCGATAATACTCTTTTTCTTTCTCTGGTAGTTCTTCAAACGCTCTACACTGATCTACCAACGACAGTACTGTATCAATACATTCTTCTACGCAATATAATCCTACACAAATTTCATCAAAGTTATATCTACCAGTACCATTGGCATGCCATTCAAGCTCAGTAGGTCCAAACATGCCTAATGCTTTACCATCGACAACCTTACCTGACACAATACTTATCTGAGGGCTATCCTTTGGATTCATAAAATAATCCAATTCTTCAATTTCTCCAAAACGACTACAAGTTTCTACAAGTTGTTGTCTTGTTAAATCTTGATCATGTAAAACCGCATGACCATTCTCTAAAATCTTTTGAGTTAATTGCTCAAGCTCTACCTGTGTATAATCCATCAATTGTTTAGTCATAAGTAATCCTCAAATAAAGGTGTTAAGCATATTCTAGCAGAATCATTCCAACGCATTCGTCTGCGTCTTGTATAGTATCTATCATGTGTAGTTGCAAGGTAAAAGCAATCAGAAGGTGTAAAATCGTATTCTTTACAAATGGCAAGTTGCTTATCTTTATATTTTGTATGCATGGAATCTACAGCAAAGTTATTCATTAGAAGCTGCATCGTTCTTACACCACTATAATTCCAGTTCTCATATTCTTTTAATCTATGTAGAGTAGGGTGTGGTTCTTTAGTATAGACTAATCCTAATCTACTACCAATAAGACCAAAACCTTTAGAGAAAGAAAAGAACACTTGCTCAGTTGTCTTAGGTACTTCTATTGTTTTAATAGCAGTGGATGATACATAAGTACAATCTAATATAACTGGTGGTGAGTTTTTCCAACTATCAACAGGAGCGTTAAATATATTACCATCTGCCGCAGAAGGTGTTGAGATATATAAAGGCTTATTAGGATCAACTACACCAGGTAGTGCAGCTCTGTGAGTTTCTTTATCCATGTACTGCCCTGGCACATCACAAGTAACGGATCCTTTAGAACCTATTATATCTCTATATTCATATTCGCCATAACATAATTTCTGCCATGGTCTTTTATCTGTCATTTCCCAATGATGTATGGCATCAGTAACACCGTGAGTATAATAACAATATGGAAAATCTGATAGATCAATCATAGGGCTTACCCAATGCCTATGTGTAGCCTCAACGTGATCTAGTTCTTTTGTTGCTTGCCCAGAACCTCTGCTAAAATATGTATCTGCCGCTGTCTGAGCCAACAGTAATATTTCTACAGACTTAAACCTAGGTACATTTACATATGGAAAGTTTCTTAATTCAGATTTTCGAATAGTCACCTGCAGCTCTCCATAACATACGGTCTCCCATCACAGGTGTTCGTCTGTGCAGAGAAGTCAATTGATCCATTAGAAGCATATCACCTTTTTGGAAGATATGATGTGTCTGATATTTGCTCTGAAAGATAATGGGTTTTAATCTTTCAATAAGCTCATTATGATCTATGCGAGTTTTCCCATGCCATGCTCTACAAATAAAATGGTAGGGAAAATAAAAATAATACTTATCTGTATGAGGATGTCTACCGACTAGCGGTCGAATAGAACCTTTGTTCTTACTCATAAACTCAAGTTCTGGATCGTTATCATCTAACTCATACATTGTATTATTTTTAAATTTAAGCCTAATCACTATATTCTTAAAGTATTCCTGATCCTCTTCAGACAAGTCATAGAAAGGATCTGAGGTATTACATATAGATAATGTAGTATTAGGATCACCTTCTACACAATAAAGGCTGATTAATATCTTATCTATTTTGTGCCTGCTATTACCATTAGAGTGCCAGCCTAATTCGCCACCACCGAACATACCAATTTTCTGTCCAGACTCATCTCGTTTATCAGTAACATAAAATAGTTCTGGCACTTCCTTTGAATTCATAAACAACTCATGTCGTTCAAGTTCTCCAAAGCCTTTCATATAATCAATGTAAGATTGTTCAGTAAACTCTTGATCGTAGAATATCTTGTGACCCTTTATTTGTACTTCACGTGCAATAGGCCAAAGGTGTGACTTGTTATAATACTGTTTACTATCACAAGTCATCTGTACCATCCAAACTAAACATTAAAGCAATTCGTGGTTTGTCGCTCATGTTAACTACTGCATGGGGATAGCCGATGTTTAAAAAATAGGCAGTTCCACACTTAAGGTTATATGCCTCAACCTTATTGTCTCGTCTAAACAGATTAACAGTGTTATTATCACCATAGATGGGTACAATACAACGTACCGCATAGGATACATCATAGTCCACATGGAATGGAATAGTTTTACCTGGTGCAAGTTTAGTAATACGAATACGAGATGCTGGTGCTTTACACTGTGTAACTATCTTTTCAATATAACTACCAGTATAATCCTCGGTTGCTACATTATATAAATGTTCTTCTCTGCGTCTCAAGCGTTCCTTAATAGATGTTGTGTGAGGTAGTATCTCTGATGGTGTTGTAAGATTGATCTGTTCGAAGTTATCGTAAACATCTTTTACAAGGTCTTCATGATTCATACAAAGCCCTGGATTTGCTGTTCTTACATCAACAAACTTTTCAGCAAGGGTGTTACAATTATCTCTAAGTAAATCTAAATCTATATTAACATTTAGTTTCATTATGGATGGTAATTGAGTTTTCTTCATCTACTTTCCTTTAACAAATAATTTTTCAGCAATCCAACCTGCTGTATCCCACTTATGCAATCTGACTTGTTTCCAATTAAGATGATGTTGTCTATGATAACCTTCACCTGCAATAAAAAGATTTAGCCATGCGACATCACTACCACCTTCTTCATTATGACCAACAGTATTTAATAAACCAAATCCTACTTTTGCAAATACAAATGGTATTGCACAGAAAGCAAGCCAAAAGTATGGGCTTATTATAAATGATACTATATTTGTAATGATAAGAATTTTTAACCAGTGGTGGTGACAAAATACCAACATAGGGTTCTTAAACAAGTCACGAGAATATTTTGGAGATATTTTTCTTATATTCCAAGTCGTAAATAAAACTTTCCAGTATCCTACATGCTTCCAAGAATGTGGATCTTTTTCACTATCAGAATGTTTATGATGCATTCTATGAGAAGCAATCCAACCAATAGGTGTTCTAATACAAGCGACCATTAACATTGAAAGACCTAGGGCTTCAAACCATTTAGGTACCTCAAATTGTTTATGGCAATAATGTCTATGTAATAGTATTGACGCACCAAAGTGTGATATAACTTGTGACCACAAAAGCCCTAGTACGACAGAAATAAAAAGAATCATAATACACCTCTCCTATCCCTATTTATAATAAAAAAAGAGGAGCTAACCATGGCTCCTCACGTGCTTATTAAGTAAGCAACCCTTATTCGTATTTATTAGAAGTTAAATGTTGCGCCCATAGTCACATCACCAAATTCTAGGTCTGAGTTTGTGCTAACTTCAGTGTAAGTACGAAGACCGCCACCTAGTGTATAACCAGCTACAAAGTCAAGACCAGTAAATGCGTCTTTAGATGCATCATTCAAAGATAGAACATCAAATGTTGTATCTACTGAGAAATCTACACCGAAGGCGTTAAGACCTGCCTTAGGAGTAAAATCCAAAGCCCACAGTTCGGTACCAGTTGTATAGTTCATATCAAATTCACCGCCGGCTGAAATAGTTTGGCCACCAATGTTTAGGTCTCCAGCAGATGCTGTAGATGCAGCCAATACTAGGGCTGCTGCTGTTAGTGCAATTTTCATCTTAATTTCCTTATATTGATGAATAGTTAATGCCACTTTTCTGTTGCTAAGCAAGTGGCCAGCTCCCTGTGTTATGCCGCTAGGGCGTAACCAGATGGTGCGAAATTTTCATTTGCATTTAGTTTAGTTGATCTATACGCGATCATCCGGTAAACTCCACTTCACTACGACACCTGTCGATCCTAGTTCAGCCCCATCAAAATCACTCACCAGTACCAGCTAGGTATTTTGGTACCTCTGCTTCTTTCTTAGCCATCCAATTGTTATACGAATTAATAATCCATTTAATCATTGTAATCTCCTAAGTGATTTTGGTGGAGCTGTGGGGTACTGCCCCCCAGTCCAGTATGTGTTCACGTTGCTTCATCGTTTACATTTTATTTAGACCAAAGATCAGTCTAAATTAGTTTATGGAGAAAGTTTCTCCAAAAGTGTTACATATATGTTACAAATCGTTATCATGGATATGTAACTGTATGAGAGCATAATGCAACACTTTCATAAGGTCTTTACGAGCATCTGCTTTAGTGCCCTTACGACCATATCTGTTTGAATACTTATCTACATTACCCATGCAGAAACCAGTTCCGTGACCTCTTTCGATAATCACTTCTGTTGATTGAAACTTATTTTGAGCATAGTGCCCACCATATGTCGAATCAATGTATTTCTTAAACTCGGCAATTAGATTACCTTCATTAAATTTATAATCAATATCTTTCATTATCTTGCCTTATAGAATAAATGTGTGCCGATAGTAGTAGTCAAATCCATGTCTTTAGACCAGTAAGGATTAACATAGTCTGCATGGTAGTGGTCGGCTCCACCAGTATTATCTTTATGTTCACCAGATAGAACAAGAGCTGCCGCTTGTTTAGCAACTGCCCAAGCATTACCTCTAGGTTTCTGATCTCGGATCTGATGCGTCCAGCTGAATTGGTAAGGTTGATATACAACATCACATATGCTATCAGGCCATCTAGTTGAAGCAACTCGGTTTAAAGTAACGTGAGCAATTGCATATTGCCCTTCAATACTTTCTCCTCTGGCTTCATGGTATATATTTAATGCCATGCATTGTGCTTCTGTAGTTTGTTCATGATTAAGAACACTATAGCAAGACACAATGCCAAATAAGCACAATACACTCATAGATGTTGATAGCATATTTTTCATAACCTTATTCTACAAACCAACGAGATATACTAGCACCTGATGAATCACCGTCAAAGAACCTAGTATCCCAACGGCGATCTTTGTCATCACCCATTGAGTAATCAGTACGATCTTCAACTGCATTATCACCACAGTAATCCATTGCAGCAACAGTAGCTTTTTTCCAGCTACCGTAAACACCTATTACGCCGTCATCATTTCCGTAAACTGTATATACATTTGTCATTTTATAATCCTTAATTATTGTTTCTATAACTCTTATACCATATCCAAATACAGATGTAAAGTGTTTTTTTAACTTTTTTTAATTTTTTTATAAAATAACTAATAGTGTTACATATTTACTACATATTGGTTAGTTTCTTAATACCAAGGGTCCAATTCTCTGCAGCATCTTCGACATAACCAATAGCCTTATTAGGGAACTCTTCAATAAAGAATTGCTTACCATTTGCATCAAAGTATTTGATATATGCATATTCTTCTTTATAATCAAAATGCACTTCACAATGACCTCTGCCTGGTGGTGCTTCCCAAGTGCTTAGTTTACGACCCATTAAACATACTCCTTTATTGGTTGATAAATTTTAGAGATAGCTTCGGCAATGGCAATAGCCAATTCCATGTGTTCTTTTTGAGTACCATTAGATGATCTTAGTTCAGCATAATGGATCCAGCTACGAATAGTTCCGTTAACATATAAACGGCTAATTGTATTACCCTCTGGCAAGACTGCTCTGGCTTGCTCTTTAGCAATACCATTATCAATAGCCCAAGCATATGCTTCCTTAGATGCATTAATAACCATCTGTTGTTTAATCTGCCACAGAGTTTCTAGTTCACGATCATCTACATCAACACTATTCTGACGATTCTTAGGATCTTGCAGACGGGCTTCACGCAATACAAATGTATTTTCCATATCCCTTGGATCTGCATATCTTTGAGAAAACTCTTGGAAAGAGAAAGAACGATGTCGTAATAGCTGACGTGCAATATCACGTGTCGTTTCTACTTCTAAGGTAGCAGATGCCATTTCAAAGGGAGACCAGTGTTTATGTTTAGAAAGATAAGCAAGTAATTTAGGTGCAGTCTCTTGATTAATTTGATTACTAGGGTTAGATACTCTTGCACAATATGCAATAATGTCTTGTACATTATCTAATCCAATAAAAGCGCCTTCAGGTGGTTGAGTGTAGCCTACAATTTTTACTTGCATTTATTAATCCATTTTAAAGTTGTTAAATTTGTCTTGTGCTTTAGAGTTGTCAAACACTGGCACATCTTGTACAAGACCCTCGGTTGAATTATCTACATCTACCAAGCGCATCTTTGCTCTATCAATACCAACAACAAATCTCTTATTAGAAGTTGGATCATTATATCTATTCTTTAATTGTTTAACTAATAGTTGCCCTTGCTGTTCTAGTTCTTCTGTTGATATAAGTGCAAACATTAAGTCTGCTGTAGCGGGTAATCCAAAAGACTCACTCGTGTCTTCAAGCCCAACATCTGAGTTACCAAAACCAGACCTCGTCGTCTGTGTTGCAGAGACAATCGGTACGTTGAACTCGACTGCAAGCCCACGCATTTCTTCTGCAATGGCTTTAATATATGTATAAGAATTAATTGATCCTCCCATGGCTTTCATTCTGGCACTAGAACAGATATTTAGATAATCAATAAAGATCATCTGTGGTACAAACTTTTTCTTTAGTTTAAGTTCATTGAGTAGTGCCCTGAAGTGTGATGCATTAGCTGAACCAGTTGGATATTCTTTTACGATTAGTTTACCATTGGTAGACTTTTTAACCTTGGCAATCTTTTCAGCATACATTGATTGAGATAAAGTATCAAGTTGATCAATTGGTATGTTAAGAATATTTGCATCTATACGTTCGGCAATCTTTTCTTCTGACATCTCCATAGTGATATACAATACATTCTTGCCTATCTCCATAGCTGCAGCTGCCATGTGACACATAAACAAAGACTTACCAACACCAGTACCAGCTAGTGCAATATTAAGAGACTTGTTAGGCAAGCCACCCTTGGTAATCTTATTAAACATTTCCAGATCAAATGGCACTTTTTCTTCTTCTGTATGATAGAAGTCAAACCGTTTTTGGAAATCTTCAATATAGTCATGACCGATTTGTGTATCGAAGGTGACACCCAGAGCCTTTGTGAGCAAGTCAGGTAGGGCGTTCTTTGATAAAGATGGGTGTTTACCATCAATAATTGTAATGGATTCCATAATTGCATTATGTACAGCCCTATCTTGGCACCACTTCTCAGTCTTATCAACTAACCATTCTTGGTCAATTTCTTCTTCTTTGAAAATTTCTGGTAGAATTTCTACTGCATGTCTGTAGTGCTCATCTGAGAAACCATCTGCTTCATCTAGTTCAATCTTAAAAGATTCCAGAGTTGGCAGTTTGTTATACTTTGCAACAAACTTACCAACCTGTTTAAATAGATTTTTGTAGACACCTTCAAAGTATTCTGGTTGAACAAAAGGCAATACTTTACGCATATACTTTTCATCAACCAAAAGATTGCGAAGGATAACCTGTTCAATATTCATTTACTTTCCCTTGTGATTAGTTCATCTTTTTCTATAGCGTTAAGCATTATTGAGTATAATATATCACCAGCGAGAGTTTGTAAAGCATTATTTGAACTATCAAGGTCTTCGTCAGGGCTTTCAATTACACCAAAGTTAAATGACATCAGAGGATCTTTATCTGTGCCATCAACTTTAATTTCTCCAAATGCAATACAAGTTTCAATAAACTCGCCTTTAAGAATACGGACTGCCCAAGCATCATCATCTCCTGGGATTAATTCAAAATCTGTATTCTCACTCAACATCTAATTCTACCTCCGCTTTGTATCCAATAGTAAATTGATGTTTGACAAACTCTTTAAAGGTTGTCTCGCCTAAAATACGTGACCAAAACTCTGGTTGAAGTGTATCTGCCATACGTGATTTCTTAGTAAGAATTTCACCAGTTGCTGGATTAACACCTTCATACCAACCATTACTTGGTTTCTGAGCAAAGCCACCAGCAAGAGCAACTTCTAACAAACCAGAATATTGTTCTACGCCACCTTCCCACGATACTGAGATAGGGATTTTTGATTTCTCTTTAACAGACCGAGACTTCTCAACATTAATAACAAAGTCATAACCAGTAACCTCTGTGCCAGTCTTATTCTGACGGCGACCAATAATCCAAATATCATTAGCTGAGTAATAGATGCCAGTACCACCAGATACAATAGCTTTAGGGAATAAGCCTTGCTCTAGGTAGATGTGGTTAACAGCAAGCATAGAAATATCTTTCATAGCCAGATATGGTGTACACATACGGAACAAACTCTTTAGCTGTTTAGCACGAGACATATCTGCAACAGACTTCTCATTAATAGCATCATCCATTTCTTTCTTAGATGCTAGGTTGCCAATTGAATCTATAACAACAATTACTTTATCTTTCTTATTAATACCTTCAAGTTGAGAGATAAGATCAAACTTTAATTCTTCTACATTGGTAATAGGTGTATGCAGTACACGTGAGGTATCAATACCAAATTGTTGGAAGTATGCTTGAGGTGAACCAAACTCTGAATCGTAGAATAGCATTACTGCATCTTTATGTGCTTCAAGATAAGCACCAGCCATAAGTAAAGCAAATGATGTCTTAAAGTGTTTGGATGGTCCAGCTAATACTGTAAGACCAGGAGCCAAGCCACCATCCATTGAGCCAGATAAGGCTACGTTAACCATGGGAACCGAAGTCGGTACCATTTCTTTACTGTTGAAGAAACTTGATTCTGATAGCACCTCAGTGTTTTTCAGTTTACTATTCTTCTTGAGTTTGTCCATTATACTCATGTAGATTTCTTTCCTTTATTTTCACATACGCGAGTCCTCAAGTCTGTACTTGAGAACCGATGATTTCTGCTGTTAAAGTATAAATCAATGCCGAGTTGTCGACATATATCTTTACCAGTAAAATCTTTTTCTTTATATTCGTCACCAAGGATGCGAACATCAATTGGATACATTTGCAATATATCTAGTAAGTCCTGTTCAGACGCATATACAATAATCTCATCAACATATCTAACAGCTGCAAGTTGTGTATATCTTTCAACAACAGTTTGAATTGGTGCATTCTTTTCTTTTCTATCTGCAGAAGGATCAATCTGTAAACAACAGATTAGATAATCACATTGAGATTTAGCCTCACGGAGCATAGCAACATGCCCTGCGTGAAGTAAATCAAATGTAGATGCTGTGATACCAGTTTTCTTACCAGCCATCTGGGAATGCCCACAAATAATATTGATGCATTAGATTTTCTCCACCAACAGTAATCCGTTGGTGCAGTTCTTTCATAGAGATGCCGTGATATTCACAAGCACCTTCCATGAGACGATCTGCTGCCGACTTAGTTGACATTATAATACTCCTTATACCAACTTACAAAGTTTTCTACACCAACATCAATAGGTGTAGTTGGTTTATAACCAAGTGCTTGCAGTTTAGTAGTATCAGACCAAGTGGCATGTGTATCTGCAGGGTGCATAGGCACTAGATCACGGATAGCTTCACGACCAAGATTGGTTTCGATATGATCTACAAAATCAACAAGCTTGACTTGTTCACCATAACCAATATTAAAGATAGTATCATATTTGTCACCATTACGTTTTTGAGTATCTTCAAGAACAATCTTAATGCCTTGTACAATATCATCAACATATGTAAAGTCACGGATCATATCACCATAGTTAAATAGTTGAATAGGCTCACCAGCCACAATATTTTTAGTAAAGTCAAATAGTGCCATATCAGGGCGACCCCATGGACCATAAACAGTAAAGAAGCGAAGACCAACTGTCTTGGTAATTGAACTAGACATAAACTGTGACTCGTTAGTAAACTTAGTAAAGCCATATGGGTTTAATTGATAACCACATTTCTCGTCTTCTTTCCATGGTAGTTCATTACCAGCCATAGTGCATGATGTAGAAGCATAAACAACTTGATCAACACCAGCGGCGTTACAAGCTTCGATTAGATTTTGAGTACCAGTCACATTATTATCAATGTATGTTTGTGGTTCTTCTAACGAGTGTCGTACACCGGCATATGCTGCAAGATGCATTACAATATCTGGTTTATGTCGTTTCATAAATTCAGTAAGACCAGTTAAGTCTTTTAGATCAACATATGATACTTCAATACTACGTTCACGCAAATTGTTTGCCCTAGCATTTTTTAGACTAACATCATAATAGTGGTTAAAGTTATCAAAGCCAGACACCGTGTGTCCGTCATCTTGTAGAGATTGTGCTAGGTGATAACCAATAAACCCAGCGCAACCAGTAATCATTACATGTGCCATTTAATTCTCCTTATATATTGTATTATAACACACCAATTAAGATATGTAAACAACATTCTGCTCTTTTTCTCTGGCGTCTAATTCATATTGAGAACGCACACTATTGTTCTCTGCAATAACTAACTTTAGAATAGAGAGGTGATCTGCTCCAGCAAATGAAGATAAAGCATTTGTGTCTTTGGGGAAACAAGCACCACCAAAACCACTGCGACCATCAGGACCAGGAACCTGAGTATGACTGTGACTAATCCTGGGATCAGTGCCAACAGCAGTAATAATATTATCGTAATCGGCTCCATGACTATCAATTAACTCCTTATATTGATTGAACCACATAACTTTAGTGGCAAGAAAACTATTAATGCCATACTTTACAAAAGCGGCATCTTGTGCAGCCATCTTATATACAGGGGCTGGCTTACAACGACTGAACTTATTATATAAATTCTCAAGGGTGTCTACAGACTTACCTTCACCACCAAATATATGCATAGGTGGGTTTACAAAATCTTCAAGAGCATTACGCTCAGTTAGAAATTCTGGATTGTAAATCACTCGGCTATTCTTAGTGCTTAGTTCTTTTACAATACTAGGGATAACTGTTGACTTAATTACAATCAGACCAGTAGTTTTCTCAATAAGTTTGTTTGTGACATCAACAACAATGGAGGCATCTATCTGACCATCATCACCAAACGGTGTGGGAACACAGACAAACGACACATCGACATCAGTCATATCGTCAACAGAATTATTATATAGAAATGGATCAATCAACTGGATCTTATTCTTTTTAGTATTAAAGCCATATTCGCATGCCTTACCGACATAGCCATGACCAACGATAGCAATCTTTTTCATATTTTACCTTTCTTAGTACGCACTGTATATAGCGCAATCAAAATTTCTACTGACCAAGAGTAAGTGCGCCTTCAGCTTCCCATTGATGCTTTTCTTTCTCAATTCTTTTTCCTCCATAAAAGGCATTAACACAAACAATGCAACAATATATTTCACGACGGTCGAGTTCCGGAGGTCTAGGCCCACTTTTTTTCATTCTCTCCCATGTCTCATCATCAACATTTTTAATTCTTTTAAATGCATGTTTGCGCTTTTTCATTTTTAAAGCATCTTCAATTGATACATGAAGTTCAGCTTTACGAACACCAATGGCTTCTTCCCTACCACCTCTTTTATAACTTTTGCAGTTACAACAGTCAGGTGTGTTAGCTGAATCCCATACGACAGTTTCTTCTTCATTATCGAATAGAGGTGCTGATTGTGATATTATTTTTGTCATAATTTAAACTTTCTGCGTACAGAACATAAGGTCGATACCCTCAGCTTCTGCTTCTGCTGTTAAGTGAGTTTCTACCTGATGATTACGAGGTAGATCAATAGATACAGTGCCATTAGTTACTGGGCAAAAGTATTCTGAGTGTACACGTGGTACTGAGATACCATAAACATCAACACGAGTTTCATATGTGAAATCTTCTTTTAGATGAGTAATGATCTTACGATTGGTTGCTTCGCCTTTAGGATCGACACCATATGTACCGATACGCCCAGCCCAACCATTTGTTGATCCAGCTTTACCAATCTTGACCAAGCTGTCGTTAACATACATACCATATACAATATCACCCATTGCTTTATAGTCACGTGTTTCCATACCATCAGCTTTAGTAAAAACCAATTTCTCAAATGTGCGAGAAGGTTTATCATTGCTGACGTTTGTGGTGTGCTCAGCAATTGTAAAGTAACCAAGGTAAGTACCAGCTTTTTTAATTGCAATTTCAATAGAAGGTTTTCTCATAATATAAATCTCCAAGTTTGTAAACATTATAGCATAAAGAGAGGGCTTTGTAAACCCTCTCAGTTGAATTATATAAATTCTGCTAGTTTCATTGAAAAAGGAACCTTAGTTTCTAACCAAGCAATTGCTTGTGTAGGAGTATCGAATTCCTTTTCATCAGATGTGAAGCCATCTTTAACTTCGATTAACCAATCTCCGTTAACACAACCATTAGGTTTAGCTTTAACATTCTTAAAACCAAATTCTGCAACAGCATCTTCATATGATAGACCTGTTTGCTTCCACTTAGGATCTTCATAAGAAGCAACCCAACCAACACATGCTACTTGCTCTAAGTAACAAGGTGAAATTGAGTTAGTAGCTTTATAGAAGTTATCGAATTTAGTAGTTGAAAATTCCATGTTTGATGAAAATACGTTTGAGTTTGACATAATATAATTCCTTAGTTATTGTTTCTATAACTCTTATACTACAAACAAACACAGATGTAAAGTGTTTTTTTTACTTTTTTTAACTTTTTTTGTATTTAATGCGATATTGTAACAAATATGTTACACTATCATTAATACTAAGATTTGTAATATCACCAGTAAGCCTTGGAATATGCTTACACATATAACCAGAACCTTTACCGAATATTCTAATTTTTTATGACGAGTCATACCATTTAGATATGTTTGATACGCCCAAGTTATGGATATCGTACAAAGAGCCAATAAAATTGTGAGCCAAACTATTGTTTGCATGATCGAGACCTACGTGCCCTTCTCATTTTTGCATACAATCTTTCGGTCTTCTCTTCAAGAATAACCTTTAATTTTTTACGACGGATACGTGCTTTTTGAGATTTAGCAATTCTTTGTGCTTTCATTATAGTGTTCCATTTCTGTAAATATACTCAAGGGCCCTATCGGCTTCAGTCTCCAATGGGCGGTTCTCATACCAGTTACCATTCTCTACATCAAACTGTTTACATAATTCAGCAATCTGTGTTGATGATATAGGATAGCCTCTGTATGTTGCGTTGCCTGCTATCTTAACCATAATAGCATACATCTTAGAATACCAACCAGTGTCTGATATGGTTAGATATTCACCAGCCAAATCTTTTGGCCAGAACGGACAGTCACGATAACCAGACCATTTATAATCGTGATTGTTTAATTTATTCTTTTTATATAATAAGACTTGTTCTTTTAACTCGTCTGGCAATCTATCTAAAAAGGAAGTGGAATGTTGCCTATCGTCATAGGGATGGGCAGCCATAAGGGCATCCACATCAAGGCAATCGCCAGTATTACTAAAGAAAAAGTTGTTAGCACCAGCATAATCTGCAGGGATATAATACATCCTTGATAGGTCTTTAGTCTGCGAATCTCCAATTTCACCAAGCTCTTTGTTAAGGGCGTGCCAGAAACCTCTGATATTTTCTGCGACAATCTTTCTGCCAAGGTCAAAGACAAGTCTGAACTTCGGTAAATCGTCCGTGCTGCTAGCAGTGCTATAACAAACAAAATTATACTTACCAAAACGAGAACGTAATACATTTTCTAAATTCCCCTCGAAGACATAATCATCAACATCAACAGCAGCCCAATTTGCCCAATGTAATACATTTTTGTTGGCTCTTGTAGTACCATCCGTATATACAGCTGGTGAAATAAGCTCAGCATCTTTCTTACCTTTCTTAGGTGCTTGGGATAACTTGAACAAAAAATCCTTGAACTGATCCCAGGTTTGAATTTCAATTTGACGATGTGTCTTGTTGTCAAACTGGCTTTTAAATATCGTCAGTTGATACATTTGCTTTCTCCGTAGTGTCTTCATCCATCCAACGCAATAGGGTGGCATCATTCTCGCCACGAGCTGGATAATAGACACCACGGGATCGAATAGAAATACTAGGCTGTTCAATCAGTTGACGAAATTTAATAAAGTCTTGCTCTGTTCTAAATGCAATGTTCATAGAACCATAGATGTCTAGGTCCGGTTGGTCAAACGCTGGCATATCTTCCCAGTGTTGTACGTTCCATTCTTCTTCTGTACCATCTAGTACAAATAAACTTGATGCTGTTGATTTAGCCATAATATCTATCCTCTGTATTTCCAAATGTTTCTTTATGTTTGATATGTTGATCTTTAGTAAGTCTGACCATTTCCATACCCATCTCGTTGACTCCAGCTTTCTTTTCATAGTCATCTCTAAATATAAGTTTATTCTTAGAAAAGCCAGAATAATCTACATGATGATGCCAACGATTGTAGCGCCAAACAACTTCTGTAATATCCGGATGTTGTTCTTTAAGTGCTTCTGCAAAGGTACGGCGATTATCACCATCAATATAAACATTGTCTGTATTGCCACCACCCATAACTAGGGTAGTCATCTTACCACAAACAAATGCATTAAAAAGAATAGAGCAATGATCATCTTTTAGAATACGCAGACTTAAATCTGTGTCTTCATTATATTTACCACGCCATCGGTGCGGTAGATCATTACGCAGTAGAATACAAGAATAAACCCTAGTATTAAGTGTATAAGGTCTTTTCTTTTGAGATGCTGGCACAAAGTATTGATAATTCATACCAGACATTGCAACATTAGTAAAGCGATCAGTAAACTCTTCGCAAGCACGGATCACATTACCATTAGTTACAATAGTTTTCTTATTCTGGTGTACACGATAGAAGTGACGAATGTTATCATCCATAATCCAGTGACGTTTAGCACCAGTTGATATAGCATGCTGCCATACAAAATTTCTTGCTGGTATACTACCACCAACTCGCCCTGCAGCATCACCAAGAGCTAGTTCAGGATCCTCTCGGAATCCATCAGGCAATGTAAGAATTTTGCTAGGGTGTATGTTTTCTGCATAAGCATCATACTCATCTTTTTCGATAACAATATGATACGGCACATTTAATTCATCCAATGTCTTAGAAGTAAGGCGAGAGTCCGCCCTACCTTTAGAGATAATATAGATTGGATATTTTGGTTGGCTGTAGTTAGTCATGTGTACTCCATAATATATAAAACCATTATAACATATTTAGCGCCTATTGTAAATCACTTTCTTTCACAAAAACGCCATCAATCATTTTACCCTTACGGTCTTTGATATCATCATATGCTACTTGTAGACATTCATCCATAGATAACTCATTACGAGCCATAATGTTAATTAGAACCACCATCATATCACCAATATCATCACGGATATCCTTACCCTTACAGATGCTATCTGATAGTTCACCAGCCTCTTGTATAAGTTTAAGGTACTGATCTTTATCAGTAGAACCCTCAATTAGATTGCGGTCGTGATGCCATTGTTTAATTAATTCGACAAGATTTTCCAAGTGTGTCTCCAATCATCTACTTGATTTACATTTTTAAATTCTAGTGCTGCAGCAAGATCATAATCATTGCCACCTTCCATAGTCTTATCACCAAAAAATGTGATAGGACCTTTTAACCATTTAAGGATCTGTGCTTTACCTTTACCCACTGGAGTGATGTCAAGACCAGTTTCTCCAGCTACAGTAGCTCGCACTTCCTTACCAAACTTCTTATTAAACTCCTTTGCAATATTAGAGCGCTCTTCAAATATTTCATCAAACCAAATATAATCTTGTCTTTGATATGGACCAGCATTTCTACCTACAACACTGAAGTTGCATAATCCAGGTCTATGATCAAAGTGCTGCCCTGTTCTTATTCCGTATTGAGATGAATGCAACTTATCTAATAAGAAAAGATTTTGTTTATGAGATAATACCCATTCGTCTTTATGAATTTCTCTATTCTGTTCAAAGATATGATTACCTGAACATTGGAATACTTTCATACAAGAATCATAAACACTTGCAGGTACTTGTTCCCTAGTTTTTACACGATCACTACCAGTCACCAGATAGCAAGCATTGTGAGTTGTAAAGTGCTCCATCCAATTTGCAAACTCTTTATCCATTTCTCCACGGCTAGGCGTTAGAGTTCCGTCAACATCAAATACATAGTTCATACAAAAAAGTCCTCCAAAGTCATTTGATCCTCTGCTGACCAACCAATAGCTTCCAGAATTGGTGTAATTGGGTCGATAAATGTTTTCTGAAATTGTTTATCATAGTCAACATATTTATGTAGGGTTGTCTCTTCAGGTAGATAATCTGGGAATGCAATTACATTCTCTTTAATAGGGTTAGGCAATTTTAGATAACAGAATTTAATCTTTTCTCCATTCTGAACTAAGCCATATCTTTTATCAAGAGATAATCCTTTAATCGTATGATTATATAGCAAGCAACCACGAACATGAATTGGTGTGCCTTTTTTGTATATCTTCTGATTGTCATGCCAGTTAGTAATATTAGACACACCACGTGGAAAGGATACTTGCTCAACTGGTAAAGTTTTAAAGTGATTGCGGAAGTCTTCGATATACTTCTGCACCTTACGTTCGTCACCATCAATAATAATATAGAATATTTCTTTAAACTTATCTCTTACAACCATAGGGGTGGATGACTTAATAGCCTCAATACCCATGATCTTGAGTTTAGGCTCGTCATACTGCACACCCTCTGAGTTATGTACGTTTAAGATGTATCTTTTCTTAGCAGTCCATATACCACGATCAGCAATCACTTCTCGCTCCATTACCATACGATTATCAAAGCAATTCATCTTAGTAAACAAATCAGCATATGATTTCTCTAGGACAGACTCAAAGTGTTGTGCACATATCTTATCCAGAGCCTTGACTGGATCTGTAGGTTTAAGTTGATCTACAATAGGTGCCATATTAATATAAAGTGAATCTGTATCGATTGCAATCACATAATCTTTATCATCAGATTTAAGTATCTTGTTCATCTCTTGGTTGATTGCTTTCTCAGCCCACAAGATAGACAACTGGCCAGATAGTGTGATACCCTCAGCCATTCTCATATCAAAGTATCTAAAGTGTTTATTGCCTAATGCGCCATAAAGAGAATTGAGTAGGATCTTAACAGACATCTGTCTATTCTCAAGTTGGTTAATCTTTTTCTCAAGCTCATAAGTAGGTGCCTTTTCATAGGCTTGCTTTGTCTTGAGCATTTCTTTCTTAACAGCCTTACGCTCATTACCATAGTCAATAATAATCTTAGGCAATACACCTTGTTTAGACTTGGAGAACCTAGCACCGTTGGCGGCTACACAATGTTCATCATCAGTAGCTGGTCCATGTAGATAATGTTCAACACCCTGAGTTGTTAAACCTGGCATAAGTGTCTCTGGTGACATATTATATTGGACAATAAGATTTGGATATAGTGAGTTTAAGTCAAAAGAAACCACCCACTCGTGGAAACCAATATCTGGATCTTTAACATAACCACCAGGATAAGGTTGTTTAATATTCTGGTTAGATGGCGGAATGATAATGTTGCTCTGAGCCAACTCTCGACAGATGATTGAATCCCATATCGCAGTAGTACCAAAGGTATCTGATAAGTTAACACCACCTTTATATTGCATAGTCATACAGAGTTCGATCAACCCCATCTTATCATCGATACGTTGTACTAGCTGAACATCTTTAATATTATAGTCAATAAACTTCTGGTGATCACGTTCGTACAAAGTAAACAGATTACCAAATTCTTCATATGATAATTTCTTCTCGCCGAGTACAGTATTGGCAACATGGTCTAGTTTATATGATTCTTGTGTGCCATATGCATAACCAAACTTCTTAAACAATTCAATATAATCAGCTTGCTGGATACCAACAATTTCAAAGCCTTGCTGAGGTCTACCCATGACGGTGACATTTCTCTCGTTCACTAAATTCCATGGGCTTAGTCTTTTTACTGCCTCGGCACTACCTACTCTCGCAATGCGATTCACCAGATACGGAACGTCAAAGAAACGTATATTCCAACCAGTAATAATGTCTGGACAATTCTTATGCCAATAGCCTAGAAACTTAGCCAGTAATTCTTCCTCTGACGAACAGCGGTGGTACTGGATGAGATCATCACCCATATCAAGTTCTGTTTTCTCAAAGTCATAGTCATCAAGACCCCACACTTGGTAGACACCAGATAGACTTGACTTGAGAGCAATAGAGATTACAGGATATGCAGCTTCCTCTGGGCGAGGGAAGCCTTCATCAGAAGCAACCTCAATATCAAAGTTAACCACATTAACGTGGCTAGGATTAAACTTGATGTTGTCTGGAAATCTTTCTTCTATGAATTGTTGTACATAGTTAGTATTACCATAGATTTTAAATCCTGGCACTTCTTTGTACATATCAATAAATTCTTTTGCCTCTGACATCTTGCCAAACTTCATGGCTTTAAGAGGTGATCCATCAAGACCAGTATATTTTGTGTCAGATTCCTTAGAAGGCAAATATAATGTTGGTTCGTATTTAATACGTTTACTTATTGCATGACCAGTGTCATTATATCCACGATAAAGTAAAGAGTTGCCGTAACGATTAACAGAAGTGTAGAATGACAATGAGTATCTCCATAATATATGTTGGTATTATATACCAAAAAAGGGGATCTGTAAACCCCCTTTTTTAATCTTTTATTTTTATTCACAAGTCTTTATTATCAGTCAGCATTAGATACTTTGCTTCTTCATGGTAACCCATTCTATGAAGCTCAGATGCTGCTCTTGCTTTTCCTAGTGATAGAAAGAAGCTATTAAATCCACTAAAGAGTCCACCTACCGGTGCGAAGGCATATTTCATTACTGCTTCAGTCATTAGAAACGTCTCCTTAAATCGTCGGTCTTATTATGAGCAACGTTGTAGATGTCTCCACGGCATAAACCAATATCTAGTAAATCTTTGTCGGTTAGCTTATTTAGCTCCTTCATAGTTTTCCTAGCTTCTGATATGCCCTTGCGTGTTGAGTTTGCGTCTTTAAATAGATCAAACAGAGCGCTAATTGCTTTCTGTAAGTAGTTGGCTTGTATTAGTATTAGTTGTGTCATTTTGTTCCTCGTTTTGACCAATATTGATTTTACGAGGACGCTGATCTTCTGGGATGACATATTTCAGTTCTACTGCTAGAATGCCATCTTGAATATCTGCTCCATGAACTTCTACGTTCTCAGACAGTCGAAAGGTTCGCTTAAACTTCTTAGTGGAAATTCCACGATGAATGTAATCGCGACCCTGCTTTTTATGCTCACCTGTTACAGTAAGCGTTCGCTGGTGATATTCGACTTCAATACCTTCTTTACTAAATCCAGCAACAGCAATCTCAATGAGGTAATCTTCCTCACTAGTTTTGATGATATTATGCGGGGGATAGTGATCTTGTGCATGCTTTGTTGTCCATTCTAATTCGTTGAATAGATGATCAAAGCCCACAAAGGCGGAAGAGGGGAATAGTGTTTTCATGCCTGTCATATTTTTTCTCCTTTTAACAGCAAGAATGATTCGTAGCCCTTACGGCACTACAATAGTATTTATAAACTACAGCTATTCATTTTCAGAATAGCAGCTAGTCTATTTGTTTCCGATATTATATTTCGGACATAGTTCCCATTTATCTTTATCTTTAAATGGGATAATTTTAATCTGTCTGAGAGGTGCAACTGGTTTTGGATTTTGTTCGCCTTGTATACTTACAAGACCCCAATCCGACATAAGTGTCGCAATTGTATTTCTTCTACCAATGTCATTCTCTTCCAGATTACTCTTTTTGCCATCAAGCAAAAATAGTTCTTTAAAGTGCACTATAAAATATCTACCTTGTTTATGTAGAATATGGCACGATTGGAATAATTTGTTATCTTTACGACTAGCAACACCAATACGTGTTAATGTTTCTCTAATCTTTAAAAAGTCATCTGGCTCGTTGAGGACAATCTCAAGCATATCACTTGGAGTCCACTCAACTATATTATTTTCTTTTTCCACCTTTACTCACCTTTGTTTTTATAATTTTTATTTGTTCAGGTGATAATAGTGTCAAAGCTTGCCTAGCTTTCTCATTACTGTATCCATAATACACTTTGACAGCATCAATATCACTTTCAGGTTGAGCCTTAGCCCATTTAGAAAAGCGTTTCCGCTTTCTAGTGATATTTATAAGAAAGTCAAATTGTAGACGATTGTCTAGGTGGTGATACCTATTCATCTCATTAGCAAAAGCAACTGTATCTGGAAAGTAAGATAAGCCACGATTGACCATAAATGGTGCATAACCTTTCTCAGCTTGATCATCCATCATGATGTCTTGCTTAGTAAAGTTAATAGAGTTTAGATAATCAAAAGGGCTAACGGACATCTTCAATACCTCCGTCCATACCTGGCCACATTACGCGCTCCATTCTTTCCAAAAGAACTGCTTCAGTCACATCTGTTGATGCGCCTTTTTGCACATCAGTATCTCTATAATATAACTGAGGGTATGTTGTATGACCATCCGGTAAAGGGTGGTTATTTAATATTACATATTCTATATTCCACATATCAAGTTTTTCTTGTAGCATGTGGCAATATACACATCTATCTTTAGTAAATAAAGTCAATCTATCCATAATCTATCCTAACGCTAATGCTAGTGTCTGTAGTCTCATCACATCCATAACAATATCATGCTGTGGATCATGTGCGACAAACACAGATTCCAAACCTTCTGGTATAAATCCATTTCTTAGATCAATACCCCAAGACATACCTTCGATCATTGATCTAGTATCACGAACAACCCAATGTGGCCAAGGTACGATTTGCTTACACTGTTCGGCAATATAATCTATAATAATAGGATCAAATGTATTACCACGAGTATAAACTTTATCTAACTTTTTCTTTGTATGGGTATTGATAAATGGTATTGCTTGATCAATATCTACATCAAGCTCAGTTGGCTTTAGTTGCCTTTGAGCATCTTTAGATTGTTCTCCCCACCATTTTAACGTATCCTGATTGATTTGTCTACCATATTTTTTAACTTGACTTTCAACATCAAATTTAATATATCGTGAGCTTTCTAACAATTCAGTATAAGAATATTGCTCTTTAGGATTAAATCTGCTTTCTTCAAACTCAAGTACAGCCATTGAAAGCAGTACACCATTTACTCTATCTACAGATAAGGTTTCAAAGTCAAAGATTATAGCCATTATACAAACTCCACATTAGCCATGATCTCAGTCATACAAGCAACTACATTTAGTTCATGATCTGCAACAAAGGCATTCTTATATTGATAGTCGGCTAATATAAGAACAAGTTGTGGTATAGATTGTGGTTGAACTAATCCATTCATACCATCATATACACCACGGAAGATTGAAGATGCATCAACATCAATATTATTAACTACCCAAGACCGCATCTTTTTGAAGTCTTTATCTTTAAGGAGTTTAATTAGATTAACATACTGATCACCAGTAGAAACCATCCTAGCGCCAGGAATAAGAATGCCGCTAATTGAAAACCTTTGTAGTTCGTTGAGAATACGGCGCCAATCAGGGGCATGAGCCAAGATAATTTCAGCAAGTTTAGGTTCTTCATATTCAATCCCTTCTGTTTCTAATACAAACTTAGCCCGTGCCATAAACTGTGCGGCAAGACCAGCCATATCTTTCTTAGATGTATTAAATTCATATACACCACAACGAGAATGCAGTGGCTCAATGATACGATTTTTAAAGTTACAAGTTAAGATGAACCTACAATTGTTTGCAAATTCTTCTATAAAGCCACGTAGGGCTGGTTGTGTACTTTGTGGATTAAGATAATCAGCCTCGTCAAGAATAACTACTTTATAGCCACCTTGCAGAGATACTGTAGAAGCAAACTGTTTAATCTTACCACGTAGTGTATCAATGTTACCTTCTTCGGATCCATTGATCATAATATAGTCAAGCTCTAGTTCATTACATAGAGCCTTAGCAACAGTTGTCTTACCTAGACCAGCAGTACCACATAACAACATATTAGGTAAATCACCAGTATTCACCAATTGTTGAAATGTTTCTTTTAGGTCTTTTGGTAAGACACTGTCACTAATTTTTTGTGGCCGATATTTTTCGGTCCATAGGAAGTCACTCATTTACAATCTCCATATTCAAGAATTTCATTATATAATATTTTGGACAAATTGTAAAGTTTATTATGACTTATTAGCCTCATATGCTTCAGATGTAGAGATAGCTTGAATGCACTGGTCTCTGAGTGTGCCGATTGTGGATAATTCTTCACCACGAAAGCCACCACGTTGTACGACTGCATCAATTACAGCAACCGTGCTACGACTAATCTGTGCCATTAAAGCATAGCTTGCATCGTGTTCATTATTTTCTTTTTTAGACATCAATTAAACTCCGTATGTAGATGTTTTTTCAAAGGCGATCCAATAAGAAATACCATATTCCGTATTAGTCCATTTAGAGATAAGTTTAGAGGAGATTTCAACATTATAATCTCCAGCGATTACTTTTAGATTTGAGATATTTAGAATAAAGTTAAAATCTACTCCATCATCAAATTCTCCAGCAACGTCAATAGAATAAGCATTAGATGTATTATTCTTACTATCAACAACAGAGATACTTAGTACACCATCTTTGCCGGTGATTGATACCTCATTGTGACCTAGTGCTGTTGAAGCACGTTTAATTCTACCAAGTGTATCTGCATCTAGTATAAAAGATACATCTGCATTTGGCATATTTACATTCTTGCCTGGCTTTGTTAGCATGTCAGGATCAGAGAAGAAATATTTTACTTTACTGCGACCAGAGGAATCTCCGACAGTCACATAGTCTTGTTGAAATACTAGGTTAGGTGTATCCACCAAACTTAGAACCCCAAGAAATTCATTTAGATCATAGATACCAAATGATTGTGGAAAATCTTCCACGATAGAAGCGGTAGACATAACATTCTTTGCCTCCGAGATAGTTTTAACAGTATTGCCTTTTTCTATCACAATGTTGGAATTGATACCAGCAAAGTTTTTAAGAATAGAAAGAGTGTTTTCAGATAATTCCATAATATACTCCAGTTGAATTAATATGACCATTATATAACATATTGATCATGTTGTAAACCATTTTATTTAATTTTACTAAAGTTTTTTTCTTTAGTAAATTCAATCTTGCCTTCAAACTTATCATCTAAGATTTCTCCTTTATGTGATATAACAAAGACATTAGCATCATCACCAAGCGAGTAGATGATTTTCATTAAGTTACCAACACCTTCATGATCCAATGAACTGTCAAAGGTCTCATCAAGTATTAGTAAATTGGTTGCCACCGAGTTCTTCATCTTAGCAATTTGTCGCCAAGTAAAGAGTAGTGCCAAGTCAATACGTTGCTTCTCACCCTCAGAGAACGAGTCGTATGAGAAGTTGTCACGATGTCTTGAGCGGATAGTCTCTTGGAAACTCTCATCAAGATTAAAGTGAACAAAAAAGTCTAGGATTTGTAGGTACTGATTAGTAAGTTTATTAATGACTGGCAAGTATTCTTTGACAATCTTAGTTTTAATACCAGTATCTTTTAGCATCTCTGCCATAGCCAAGTTGTAAGATAGTTCTTCATTCTTGACAAGTTTAGTCTCAGTTAGATCATTACGGCTTTCTACAAGTGTCTCCAGTGATTTCTTTTCTACACTTAGATCACCATCAGTACCTTGTATCTTTTGGATAGCTTCGTTAGAGGCTGTAATGACACCTTGCAGCCTAGTAATTTCTCTATTATTACCACTAATAGTTGTAGTACGATCTCTAATCTCGTCCGTGATAGTATTAAACTTTGTAATATCTTGCTCAACCTTAGTAGATTGATCAGAGACATCGTTTAAGGCATTCTGTAGTTCTGTTGCTTTTTCTTTACCTACAGATAGCTTTTCTGATCTAAGGTCTTCACTAATAGTTTGTGAGCATGTTGGACAGTCAGCATTCTCTTCATAGAATTTTGTTTCTTTAACAAGTACCTTAATCTTTTGATTAAACTCTGCCTTAAACTGTAATAGACTTTGTTTTTTATCATTACTTGCTTTAAGATTTTCTTTAAGACCATTTTGTCTTTCATCAATCTCATTTGACAATAAGGCATTTTCTTCTTGATGCTTTTCTATATCTGCAAGTGCTGCTTCTATTTCTATTACTCTAAGATCAACTTGATCATTACTTAGATTTTCTACATCACGTATATACTTACGTTGTATATCAATCTTTTCTTTTGTAAGCTCAATATCATATACAACATTCTTAATCAAGTCTTTAAGTGATGATGACTTTTCTTTTACAAGTGAATTCATCTTACTAAAGATGTTAATGTCCAGAAGATCCTCGATCACATCTCGCCTGTGTTGTGATGCAAGCTGCATGAAGGGAATGAAGGATGATGAGCCTAGTACCACAATCTGATGAAATGATTTATGATTCAACTTAATGATATTCTGCTCGAGGATCTTCTGGTACTCTTTGGAATGAGATGCTTGATTAATCATAACACCATCTTTCCAAATTTCAAAGATGTTAGGTTTAATGCCTCGTACAACTTTAAAGTGTGCTTTACCAATAGTAAATACAACTTCAACAACACTATCTTTCTTATTGATAGAATTTACTAATTGGCTTTTATTAATATTTCGGTGTGGTTTGCCAAATAGAGCAAATGATAGTGCATCAAGCATACTTGATTTACCAGCACCGTTATGACCAATAACCAGAGTTGATTTTGTCTTTGTATAGTCAATATCAACCCACTTGTTACCAGTCGATAAGAAGTTTTTATATTTTAATGTTCGGAATATGATCATGCAATCTCTGATGCCTGTGCTTCTGTTAACAAGTCACGCATCTTACCTTTCAGTCTATCTTTATCCAGTTCAGTATCAACACCATCAACATAACTATCAAGCAATTGTGTGGTATCTTCCACAGAGATTGCTTCATCATCAACAGCATCGCCAAGAAACTCATTAAAGTTTTCTGCAATCTTTAATTCGTGAATTGGCCTATTTTGTATTCTATCAACAAACCGGTCAAAAGTAAATAGGTCTTCCTTATTAATTACAACTATTTTAACAAATTTATTTTCTACTTGAGTTAGATCATAATCCATGTAGTCACGCTTAGAGTCATCATATACAATCTTATGATATAAACCATGTGGATTACGAATAGGTTCTACTTTTCTTGTTTCCGTATCAAGTATATGAAAATACTTAGGGTCGTGAGCATCACTCCAATTCATCTCTATTTGAGAACCAAGGTAGTGAATATTATCTTGATTAGATTTAGTATGAAAATGTCCAGACATAACCATTTCAAATCTACTGAAAAGATTACGATCAAGACCATGATCACATTTAATACCTTTCATCATCTCATAACCAATGATATCAAAGTGTCCACCAATAAAGTCTGCTTTACAGTTGGCAAGAAAGTCAAGTGATTGTTTCTCATTCTCTGCGCAGATCCATGGCACTAGACCCATCTTGAGAGAACCATATTCCATAACTTTAGGTTTACTAATGATGTTTACTTCATTCATATAATGCCCTAGCAACTCTTTCAAGCTGTTTAGTTCATTAGTATTCTTATAGAAAGTGTCGTGGTTACCACAGATAATATCCATAGTAATGCCATGGTCTCTTAACGGTTTAAGAAAATGTTGACGATTACGGTTAAGAGCACGGAAATTGATAAACTTCCTGTTATCATAGTAATCACCAAGATGCACGATATGCTGAATACCATGTTCCAAAAGATAAGGAAAAAATACATCATTATAAAATTTCTCTGCATTATCGAGAAATATGTCAGAGCTATTACGGATACCACAATGAGTGTCATTTATGATTGCTACCTTCATTCAATAAATCCACTCAAATCTGAGTCTACTTTGACCTCTCGCTTCTTGCGCTTTTCTTTTTTAACCAACTCCTTGACAGCTAGGTCAGTATCTTTAACTTTATCAATACGATCCTTTAGCTGGTCCACAAAGTTAGAAGCTACAATATGCTGAAACTCTCCAATATCACCAACATTCATAAAGGCTTCTACACCACTATTGGTTAGATACTTAAATTTAATATCTTGTTGCTTTTTCTCTTTAGCAATGCGTCTTAGAAACGCATACCAACTAATCTGTGTAAAGTAAGCAAATGCATTAGGCTTACCTGTACGAGTAGCTGCCTCAAGGTTATAGTTCTCAATAGCTTTCAGACAATTCTCAACCGCATCCATTACCATTTCTTCGCGATATGTATAGCGAATAAAGTTTGACTTGTGAGACAAGCCTTCAGCGATCTTTAGAAAACACTGAGCAATATAGTCTGGTACAATAGGTAGGTTAATTTCGTCTGCTTTTGCTTTTTGAACAACAGTAACATATTCAACTACTGCAGCAGAGAAGTCTGCATTATTAACATAGTGAATGGATTTTCTTTTTGTTCTTGCCATGATATAGTCCTTTCAATATTTCCATTATACTACATTTTAAAAAGGTTGTAAACAAGAAAATAATTAAAAATAATTCATTTTGGGGGTTTACAGATTGACGGATCTGTGTTATAATAAGCTAACAGCTTTTAGGGGTAGATGGTATACAACTAGTGCATTTTATCCTTTGGGAATTTTAAGACCTTTCCTAATACTTCATCGATACTATCCTCTGGTTCTAAATCAATAGGTCCTTCAGATGGCTCGTCTAATTGGTTTGCATTAAGAAAAAAGTCTACAGTCTCTTGCCAATTAGCTTCTGTCTCCATAGCTGGTTTGGCATCAGCAACAATATGATTAGCACTAAGAGTTTGAAAGAAATCATTCTGTACTTGTTGCAACATCCAAGGCCTCATAGTGCACATTCTGTAGGAATCTTTAACTATATATTGTATTTCTACAGCGTGTCTAACGACAATCAAATCAGTTTCTTCATCATTCCATTCAAGGATTTCACATATGATTTCTTCTCCAGTGGTTAGTTTAAACTGTCTTAAATAAGGTTGGCTCATGTTTTTAACTCGATTTCGTAAATTTTATAGTTAAAGGATTCTTTTGCATATATCTTAATGCGTTCGGCACTGTGTACTAAAGTGTAATTCTTTCTTGCTTTCCAGTGTAGATCATCGGCAATATCATATAATGTGGTTGTTCTACCATCATCTGATTGTCTAAGCCCTCTGCCGATAGATTGCAACACTTTAATTTGGGATTTACTAGGAGAAGCAAAAACAATATTATGAAGATTACGAATATTGATACCGGTACTAAAGGTACCCAAGCTCGCAACAATAATAGAATTTTTCTGTTTCTCAACAATTTTTCTTATAGCCTCTCTATCTGAAGTTTCTGTCTCGCCACTTACAAAAAATACTTTTCTTCTTTCGTGTGCGGCATTTCTAATTAAATCAAATAATACTTTACCATGCTTATCAACTAACTGAAATAAAACTAATGTATTACCTTCTTGATCTATTGCTAAATTCTTAATTAAATTATTTCTTGCATCGTTAGTTACAATATAATCTATTTCATCATGGTATTGCTTTTTACCAAATGCTTTTCGTACTTCATCTGGATATTTTAAAAGCATCACCTTAATATCTAAAGCTGCAAGGGTCTCATCCTCTTGTAACTTTTTTGTGGTGGTTACATTATATATCTTACCAAAAAGACCTTCTAATACGAGCTTGTGTGTTTGAGTACCATCTAAGGTACCAGTGGTGCCAAATCTGTATGTTGCTTCCCTTGACTTATTCATAATTCCAGTCAGAGATTTAGACTTGAATCCATGAACCTCGTCTCCAAAGACTGTACCGAACTGCTCAAACCAAGCACCAGGCAATTTATAGACAGATTGCCATGTAGAGATAAACACACGTTGGCTCATATTCATCTTAGGTTTACCAGAATAAATTCTATGGCATTCAGTTTCAGTATTCCAACTATCGTCATATGCAGAGTAATCTTCAAAGTCAGCATACATTTGTTGCACTAGACTTGTTGTTGGTACAATAATCAATACCTTTTTCTGAGTTCTTTCTAATAGATACCTCATAAGCAAATAGATGATAAGAGATTTACCAGAGCCAGTAGGGCTCAACAAGATAGCTCGCTTTCTATGGATACCTTCTAGTACAGCCTCCAACTGATAGTCTCTAGGCTTAATTTTTTTACCCCGTGACGATAGATTTAATTCTTCTACAAACTTTACAAACTCATCTATGTCAACATCAATAGTTGAACCAGGAATTCCATAGAATGCATCGTGATCAACTTCTACTGTATACTGTCTAGGTCCTGCAAACTCTTGCAGATACGGAAACAAACCTACTGGTAGTTCACAGCTTTGAGCATTAAATAATCTTACCTTACCATCCCATACCCTATTCTTATATGCAGGCATAAATTTATATCCAGGGACAAAGAAGCTGAAAAAATCAGACAACTCATTTGATATACCCATATCAGTACCAACATGTAGTACCGATTCATTCTTTTTCTTTACATAGATATTATCCACCGGCTTCGAACTGCCTCCATTTAATCATATTACCAACTGTCTGGTGTCTCCAGTTTAGATTGGTTACTATTTCAGTTAGTGTTTCAATAAGGGTTTTATAGTAAGTTAGTTTTTCTTCTGACTTCTGAATATCTATATCTGAATTATAATAATATTCCATCTCACCTTTTAATACTTTAAGCCCATTAAAAGGATCAAACTCCCAGCCTAGTTCGACAATTTCTTCTTGGCTCATCTTACCATTATAGTAAAGCCATTTTTTATGAAGTAAAGATTTTTGTGTGTGTTCAGCTTTCTTCATTTGCAGTTTAGCAATAGAAAGCAATTCTAAGTATTTTGCATGCAACTGTGGTGTGTTGCGGCTAGTCTCATCAAGATTATACTGTTCAATCTGACTATCTTTTTTCCACATCTCCAGAACGGATTCTAGGTTCATAATATATCTCCATCATAATCATAACTATCTATACAATATCAAAGTAAGTAAATGCAAAGCCCATCGGCACATTAATATAAGCAACATCAGTCACATTAGAAGACATTTGCACACCACCGATATTTGTTGGTACGCAGTCTCTGTAAATAAATTGTTTAGTAATATTATTGTGACTGGATAATAGGGTCAAAGTTATATCAGCAGTGGTAGGCACTTGTAGAGGCCTCTCAGAAGCTCTTCGAACCTTATCCTCGACTAAACTCTTTAACCAATTATGCATCTCAATATATGCATTCATATCTTCATCTAAGAGTAAATCAAATGTAACTTCATCATAAACTAGCTTATCACCAGGCAAGTGTACATTTGCTCTAGGATAACCTACTTCTGTCATTGGAACAGACACCGATGGATGCTGTACAGATTGTACAAAGAATTCAAGGTTAGGATAATTAACCCTTTCTATTGTAATCTTATAACCAGATGGTTGTAAAAAGTTTTGGTTCTTTGTTAGCTCAGCCATAATGCCTCCAATTTATAATAGTATTTATACAAAAAAAAGGGCCGTCCGAAGACAGCCCAGTTTAGGTAGGAGAGGTTGACCCTCTCCTGTTTATTAATTCTTATGTGTCTAAGATATTGTCAACACGGAAGATTCTGTAGTATTGGTTAGTCTTAGCTGTTGCAAGACCATCTGCAGGAGAAGCACCAACGAATGGGTTAGAAGCCATGCCGTAGCGAGTCTTAAAGCCGATTTTTGGTTGGAAGTTGTTTTCACCAACTGCACGCATCATTGTTAATGGTACATATGGACAGTAGAATACACCTGCGTCATATGGGTTAGTACCCTTATAACCTACAGTTACATAGTCTGTTGTTGCATATGGATCAATAAACACTTTTGTGCGTCCGTTAAGAACACCAGCAAACAAGTTGCCTGTATCATCAACATTTAGGTTAGCAGAAATCGCTGGTGTATAGTCCAACATTCCAGCTGCAGCAAGTGCAGTAGCAACATCAGATGAACACATGATTACGTTACCTTTACCTCTACGAGTTTGTTTCGCAATGGTGTTAGCTTCGCGCTCAATCTGTACCATCAAGCCTTTAAACTTCTCAACTGACCAACGGCCGTCTGCATCAGATGTTAGGTCGAATACGCCTTTTACTGTACAGTTGCTTGTTTGAGCACCGTTTTTAGCTTGTGAGTTGATTGTACGGATAACTTCACGGTTAATTTCCGCTAAGATTTCTGTAGACAAGATGTTAGCTAATTCTGATTCAGCATCCAAACCGTGGATTGCTTTCAAGTCTTGAGCTAGTTCTAGTGAGTACTCAGCTTTCAAAGCACGTGACTTAGCTGTCACAGTTGCTTTTTCAATTGAGAAGCCCATTTCGTTGAATGAGTTACTAGTTGTATCGCCAAGAGCTTCAGCTGAGTCTGTACCCATACCAGTACCAGTGTGACCAGTTACACGATCAGAATCGATTGTGTGTGGTGAGTTAGGATTGCCTACATCTAAACCAGATGGACCAGCAGCACCGTTTGCACCAGCAACTTGTGTACCAGAGAATGCTGTGTCTGCTTCGTTGAATAGAGCCTCTGTACCACCTTGTGATGTGTACTTTGACTTCATTGCGAAGATTAGTCCTGTTGGACCAGACATTGGCTGAACACCAGCTAAGTCATATGCTACCAAGTTTGGAGCTGCACGACGAACCAATGAGATCAAGATTGGATCCCAGTTATTGATGTTTCCGCCAGTTGAGTTTGTAGGAGCTGCTTCTGTGATCATACGCTCTTCGTTTAGAGCTTTTTCTGTATTCTCGAGCATAACAGCAGTTACTGCACGTTTGTGCTTGTCGCTAATGTTGCCAGCTGACTCTTCGTTCAGTACTGGGTTCCATTTTTCGACTAGATTGTCATAAGATTGCATCTTTTGGATTCCCTTTATTTAGATGTATTTCTGATTGCAGAAAGATATGTTTCCATCATTGCTGACACTTCAACACTAGCTTCGCCAGTATCTTCAGTTTCTTCTGCGATTGTGGATTCTACAGTTTTAGGCTTGAAGTGTGTTTCTTTAATAATAGCAACTTTGTCTGCAAAAGTTTCCTCATTATCGAATTCAATGCCTTCTACCAGTTTGGCAAGTTTCTCAACTTGTGTTTCAGCTAGGTCACGAGACGCCTCACGGATAACCGCATTACGTTTCATTGATTCCAACTCGCTTGCTGTTTCCATTGCTTCTTCAGTACGTTCGTTAAGAGCTGTTTCCAGTTCTTGTACTTGTTCAGCAAGATCGTCAACCATGTCAACTTTCTCATCTGGTACTACAATGTAAGACTCCTCGAACACGTCTTTCAACTTGTTCATGAAACCTTCAGCGATTTCTGTACGTAGGCCAGTATGGATTGCAACTTGGTTGTCTTCCATCCATGATTCTACGACATAGTTTAGGTAGCTATCAACTTTTTCAACCAAGTCAGTTTTCAAAGTAGAAACTTCCTCAGCTAATTCAGTTGCGTATGTTTCTTCCAGACGATCGATTTCTTCTGAAAGTTTTGTTTTAATAGCCGACTCAAAGATTATTGCTGTTTTCTCTTTGAACTCTTCAGAAAGAGTTGCTTCAGATTCAACCAATGCATCGAGTTCAGTTGTATAATCGAATTGTACTGCAGCCATTGCATCTTCTGCAACAACATTAGTTTCATCCGCTTCTACTTCTTCACCCATCATTTTGCCGTATGATGCAGTCAAAGATGATTTATTCATCTTTTTCATTTTACCATACATAGCATTGATCATTCCAGCTTTTGTCTTTGGAACCGGGGCTTGTGTTTTAATTGCTTTAGCAGCAGCGTCGACTGAATCGACTGACTGTACTTCGGCATTCTTTGGATCATGAGCTTCTTCCATAACGTCCTCGTCATGGAGTTCGGCTTCGATGATCGCGTTTTCTTGATCAGCCATTTTGACTCCTTACATGCTTTTTGTTTTGAGTAACGAGAGGAAATTCTTAAACTCACGTGTCTGTGTCTCATAAAGATCAGCACGTGGAGCCTTCTTAACTTCAGTCTCCATTCTTTCAATTTCTCTTGCTTCAATAATGCCGTTATTCCATACCCAGTCTACACCTTCCATAATTCCATTTACGAAAGCATTCGGTGCTGATGGATCTTGTACGATATCAACCGTATTAAGAATAAAGTCGTTTTTAACAACTTGTGCGCCATTTTGTTGCATGAGGCTACCCATACCACGAGTTGACACTCCTAGTTGAACACCGCCATCAAGTAGACCTTTTACAATCTTTCCCATTGGTGTATCCAAAATTTGTGCCTTACCCATCACATTATTTCCCTCAAATTTGAGATCAGTAATAAGATGGGATACCTTATCTAAGTTTACTGTTGGCCCCTCAGGGTGATTTAACTCTCCAACAGATCGCTTAGTTTTTACTTGTTCAGTAACGTATTTGTTTACCGCTGCTTCCATGATTGGTTTAGGGTAAACTCTTCCGTTTCTGTTTTTAGATTCAGCCATTGCAAAAATGCCTTCAATGACATAGTTCTTAGAACCGTCTTCTTTGGCTTCTACGATGCAGTTAACATCTGTCTCAGTATATTCTGTAATCAGCTTCATCTAATTAACCTTTATATTGTTTTACAAATTCAAGCCCAGCTTTTTTAGCTGAATTGAGATCACGAAAAGTGTCAAGTTTTTCACGGTCCACATAAACAGAAAACTTACCGCCTTCTTTGTGTACCATTACTTCAATGCCTTTTACTTTAGTATCAAATACGTGAGTACCTTTAGGCATGCCTTTCGACATCTTCTCGCGTAACTGTAAAAAACTTTTCATCAACATAACCTTTTGTTACATTTATTTATACAAAGAACTATTTATACTGGATGCCCGTCAATATCAGGCATTTCTTCTTCTTCCTCAGAAGTTTCTACTTCATCAAATTCCATTTCTACTTGTTCTGGTTCGTCACCGTTATAGATTTCTCCAGCAACTTTGATCTTTTCTGCATCTAATGCATCATTCATACGATCAGCCATTAATTCTTTAAAAATAGGATCTGCAGATGCATAATCTTTATCTACTACTGCATCAATCCAATCACCAATACCAGTTGAGGCAACAACTGGATCTACTACTTCTACTTCACTCATGATTTATTCCTCATCATCTTTTACAATTTTAACAGGTGTAGGCTGTGGAGCTTCTTGCTCTTGTGGTTCATCATCTTCATCATCTGTCTCACCACTTGCTTGCTCTTCAGTCATTTCTTTCTTCATCTGTTCGATTTCTTCCTCGTTCAGATTCAATATATTCTTAAATACCCACTCTTTAGAATAGAACTCACCAACATACTGTTGAGTCATATCCAAGGTCTGCAATCTTTCTCTTACAAGTTCTGCATTTCTTAGTTCTGCAAAATGATTATCTGATGCATATTCAACAATAATATTATTGCGCCATGCTTCCCAGTCTTCACTAGTAATAATGCCTTTCAGCATTAATTGCTTTCTAAGAACCTCTAAGAATAATGTAGAGAACCTACGGCGTAGTCTATCAATAAACTTTTGAAATTTAAGTTCATCACGGTTGATCTCAGTTGATCTACCTAATAGCCCTGCAGCTTGCTCTTGCTCTAGTCTTGATACGGGTACGTTTAAAGATTTATATAGCCTCTTTTGGAAGTATATAATATCGTCTATCTGTCCTAAGTTTTCACCACCTGGCAGTGTAGAGATTTCTGTACCTCTTCCGCCTTCACGTCTTGGTAGCCAGAAGTCTTCCAACATAGACATATGTTTACGATCATCTTTTAGTTTACCAGTGTTTGCATCATATACAAGTTTATTACGATACTTGGTCATAATGTTTTTCATATATTCTTCGGCTTTACCTCTTGGTAAGTTACCAACATCAATATAGAAAATACGACGTTCTGGTGCTCTTGACAATCTATAAATCACCAGACTATCTTCCATCATCCTTAACTGGTTGATGGGTTTGATCGCTTTATGAAGATAGGACACAACTTTTTTCCGTTGGTCATCCAACAAACCAGATGTCACATAACTGATCGAATCAGTAGTAAGTTTGACACCACTTGTTTGTTGGCCTGGTTTTTCTTGATAGATGAAGTGTTCATCTACCCTTTCAATGACTTTAGCACCAGTTACTGGATCTTTCTTTGACTTTATTTCTTTCACCTTACGGATCTTAGTTGAGTCAATATGTCTGATCTCTTGTATACCAGCTTTAGTATTTGATTCGTTAACAACTAGGTGGTGATAAATTCTACCATCTACATACCATCTGCGAAAGATGTCATGACCTAGATCATTAAACTTTAACATAGAAAGAATATTTTTAAACTCTTCCTGAATTTCTTTTTTAATTTTATCAGAAGTTTCCACATTATCAAGTACAACCTCGATTGCGGATTTATTATCTTCAATAGTAATAGACTCATTAACAATGTCTTCTACTGCTGCATCCACTTCTGGGTGCATAGCAATACCACGATATTGTTTAACAAGTTCTGAGTTGTCTTTGGATTCGTCGCCATCAAGATTAATATATTGTCCAAAGTGTGAACCAGATGCAGTTACATATCCTGCACCATCATCATCTGTTGGTGGAACGATAGAATCAAGTTTACTCTTTGCGCTAGTTTGTTGTCCAGCACGTCGAATCTCAAATCCAAATAATTTTAGTCCTCGATTATCTGCCATATTTCTTTCGTCCAAATTAGAGTTAGGTGGAGAGTTTCCCCTCCACCTTATTATTTATATACACTTTAAGAAGTTGTATCTGATTCCCAGTATTGGATTTGGAATTCAACAGTGAATTCCTCAATCTGTCCTGTTGCTTCGTAGTTAAGATCAATTGGTGAAATCGCTGTAGGGAAACAACCTCTAAAGTTATATGTCTTTAGAACAGTTTCGTCACGATCCAATTGGTCTACAACTAGGTCTGCTTGATAGTCTGCTGGGTTAACAAGACCAACGTTAGTTGTATGACCGTTAATTCCGTTCATCCAACGTTCCATTGCATCTCTAACAACAAAGTCTGTGTCGTTAATAATTGTTACAGTCCATGGTTCAAAAGTTCTATCACCTGCAATCTGCAATTGTCTACCTCTAAAAGAGATAGGCAACGGTGCTATATTTGAACCTGGAAGTTGTGCGCCTTTACACATGAAAGACGTTTGTTCGACATCTCCGCCTGCATATGCTGGAAAGTTTACCGTAGCCTTGAAAAGGTTAGGGCGTGCTCCACCACCTGCAATTTTGGCTTTAAAGTCATCTACTCCGAGAATAGCCATTTATTTTTTTCCTTTCCAGTTACTTATACTGTACCAACAACTTCTTCAAACTCAACACCTGATCTAACTGCCACAAAGTTCAATGTGATAAAGTTAATGGATCTTGCTGGTTTAATGAAGATATTTGCTACAAATTCATTTCGGTCGATTACGGATGATGTGTTATTAGTTTCATTACACACAACTTTAAAGTCTGTAATACCACGTCTACCCTTGATTTCTCTCAAGAATGGCTCTACAATATTAACAAACTCAGCTCTTGTAAATTCGTCATTAAGTTCGAACATTACATTTTTAGCTGCTTCGCCGATTGCTCTTTCAACAGTTAAGAATAGTCTGCGAACATTGATTCTATCAAATGCTGATGGTCTATTCATATGTGTTTTATCACCAAACAATAATACTCCTTGACCAGGGATATTAGCAACTGGGTTAACACTTGCTTTATATAATGTGTCTCGTTGTGCTTTTGTTGGGCTATAAGCCAAGTTGGTTACACCTAAGTAAGCACCACGTCTTGCGCCTGCTGGTGATACCCATGGAGCTGCATTAGCATCTGATGCAGACATAATACCTGCTGTAGATGATGCCGCTGGGATATGAATATACTTATCGTTGTATTTATCATATACCTTTAAGAAGTTAGCATCTGCAACTAAGTATGAAGTTGCTGTATAACTATCTGCTGTAGTTTCGATATTAGTTGTAATAGTGGATGCATCTGCAAGCCCTACAACATCTGATCTTGCTGGAGAAGCAACTGCAACACAGTCTTTTCTAGCAATAGCTGTAGCTGCAAGATCATTAACAACAGTTGTCTGATCTGTTCTACTAACCATTGATGGTGCAATTAAGAAATCAACTTCTACTGTATCTTGATCTTCATATAGATCAAAGCCTGTTTGAACATTTGCTGCTGTAAGAGCAGCAGAGTTTGTGCCTGTAACCATATTATACTCTTTGACTGCTGGAGTCGATAGAATAAAGTCATCTGCGTTATCTGCTGTAGTACCTGCACCTTGAGTTGTGAATACTGTCTCAAAGCCTGCCATCCAAACATATTGAGAAGCATTGTTAACAACGTCTACTGAATAGTTTGTTGAGCCATCTGATTTTTTAGAGTTAGTAGCCAAAGACACAAATGGGAATGTTTCTAGTACAGCGCCTTTAGCACCAAACTTACCACCTTCGTCAATAACTGCGATGTGAATCTCATCGTTAGATGCACCTACATCTGTTGCAGTGGCTGATGTGCCTGGTTGATTGTCAAAGCTTGACTTATAAGTCCAGCCTGCAAATGATGCAGTGTGAGCAGGACATACGGAAACTTTAATTGAGTTACCCATGTCTCCTGGCCATTTTGCAATGAATGTGTGTCCGTCAGAATCACGAGCTGAAATCTGGGCATCCCAGTCATCTCGGTTCTTAACTACTGGAGCGTCTCCAGTTGCTGAAGCATCATGTGCGTTAACAGCGCCATTAACTGTTCTAGTGACAGTTAAATCTGAACTATATCGCAAGTAGTATGCTGCAGAGTGAAAATCTATAGTGTGTGCATCGTCTGGATTACCGAATGTTGCTGCGAGCTGAGATTCATCGCTGATTCTTTCTCTCGTTTCGACCGGTCCCCAACGATAGTTGCCGACAATTGCACCCATGGTAGATTGAACATTAGGTACTACACCTGATAGATCAACTTCCTTGATAACAATCGCTGGACTTTGGGATGGTGTTCCAATTGCCATTTGTTTTTCCTTTAAGCTAATAATAATTGATCATAATACGACGGGATTTCAATATTAATGTTATTTATAAGTTATTATAAATCTGGATCCCACACTTCACTTATGCCCCAACCTACTCTCATTGGGTCTACTTGAGGTAAGTCTGGTACTCCATCGTCGATAAAACCAAATGGTAATACATCATTTTCTATTTCATTCATTCTTTGTTCAAATAGCATACTCTTTAAATTAATATCAGTCATCTCTGAGAAGTATGTAGAACCAGCAAAGTAACCAAACATGACAAAGTTCATTACTAAGTCATCGTGGTTACCATTAGATGCTTCAAAGGATTGGCCTTTTGCTTCAAATGTTGATATTTCTATAATAGTTTGTTCATCAACAATATCTAGTTTATTGTTTTCAATAATATCTTTGAAAGAAGAACAACCAATTCTTTTTACTTTTCTATCCATACGAACACCAAGACCATTAGCCTTAACCATTGACTCAAGATGCATATTTTCATACTCTAAGTCATGGTATAATCCATTACACACAACAGATCCTTGATCATTATTCTCAATTACAACATAAGCATTATTGTAGGCTTTAGCAAATTTATAAATAATATCAGGGAAGAGGATAGGAGATATAGTGTTATTGCGATATACAGCAACCTGTTTAAAAGGTCTTTGGCTAATGTCGATCAAATTAAAAGTAGAATAATCTTGTCCTCTTCCTTGTGCAACATCAACGCACATAACATATTCATGCTTTGCTATAGTTTCTTCATAGATTAAACAATCTCCGTTTACTCTTATAGGAGCCTTTGCTCTTAAAGATAGAAGTGTCTCAGCATTAATTAATGTATCTCCAGTACCAAAGAATGTGTTCCCAAACTCTTGGTCAAACTGTAGTTTAGAAGTATTGTTTATTGTTTGTTTTTTCCATTTATCATCTCGCCCAGGCACATCCCACCAATCAACTCGCATTGGTTTAAATTCATTCGTCTTTTGCATTGAGCCTTCCCATATCTTATGGAAGACATTACCAATGCCGTTTGCTGTAGAAGTAATAATAACCTTAGTTTCTTTACCAGCCGAGATAACTGGATATGTAGATGTAAAGAAGGTAGCATCATTCTCAACAAATGCAAACTCGTCTAAGAATAAAAGGTTGATAGACATACCACGAATAGATGAGCCACTTGTGGCAGCTGCAATGATTCTACTATTATTAGAAAATTCAAGTGAACCTTTATTAAGTGCTTTAGTGCCTGGCTGTAGAAAGAATGGTAAGTTCTCTAACATAAGTGTAATACGTGCCAACATCTCACGTGCAGTCGCACCTTTGTTAGCTAATATGGCAACAGTCTTTTCTGAATGGAATAAAGCAAACCATAGAATATATGCTACTGATGAAATAGATTTACCTGATTGTCTACAAGCAAGAACAATACTAAAACGATTATCATTAAAATGCTCAAACATTTTTTCTTGGTAGGGATAAAGATTAAAGTTAACAAGCCCATCGTCTAAAGATATGACTTTACAATATCTCTTTGCAAAGTGAATAGGATCATCCATACACTTTTTATATTCTAGTATTTCTTCTTGAGTCCAGTTACTAACAATTCCGTCACGCTTTACGTTAACATTGCCAAGATAACCGTCAGTGTTGTTCATCATCATTTAATCTAGGAGTTATATCAATTACGTTATCTTTTAATTCTGTTGGTTTATTTGCTTGCTGCAACATCTTTTGTAAGTCTGCAGTCGAACCTATAAACATATTATTAGTTGTTTTTGATTCTACTGGTAAAGGAGTATCTTCCTTATTGATGTCTTTATGTTTCTTATTTAGATCCATAACCTTATCATTTACATCAGCAATATTTTTCATTAGACCAGATAAGACTTCAAAGGCACGAGGATGCTCTGATTCTCTTGCTACTTCCATCATCATCTCAAGAGCATCTTTACCCTTGTCAATTAGGTCGTAGTAAGTATCCCTTGACTTCTCATAGTCATTTTGTACTTTATCGTCACTAGGCTGAGTCATCACTAATTATATCCGCATAGTCATAGGTTGAAGTAAAACCATAGTCTGAATCATAATAGATTGTACTAGGGTTTGGTGTAATAGTAGTTGTAAGATGTTTAGTGCCTTTTTCAAATTCAAATTCTGTAATAGCTTTAGTAATAACTTTACCTTCATCAATAGGACCAGTAAAGTTAATTTTAACTTCAAAGTCAAGTACATATTGTACATACTGCCGTGACTCTTGTTGTCCTTCAAATTCATTTATAAAAGAAACTGATTGTAAAGTAATAGGAACATCTTCCTTTATACTAGGGTGTTCTTTATATGGTTTAATAGTTACTGTATATTGAGGTGCAAAGTATGGTACAATCTGCTCTACAATCTGTAAGGCGTCATCTTGGTTATTAGTATAAACATTCAAAGAAAAGTTAATAATATATGGTGTAGATTGTCTAATCTTACTCCTACCAGTAGATGTGCCAGATGCACCAGCAACTAGTGCGTTATTAGTTTTAGAAAGCTGCCTAGTTGAATCATATGATATTGCAGTCATTTCAAAAGACATACGTGGAAGTTTAATAGCAACAGTTTCGTCACCAGGTAGATTTTCTACCTGTTCTAATCTTGCCAGAAACTTTGACCTAGGAGAATAAGATAAAGGTACTCGTACTTGATTAATACTAGCACCAGCACTTGTTGTTCTCATAACATGAATCTTAGTAAACAATGAACCAAATAAGGCGACTGTCTTTCTAATTCTTTCGTGATAAAAATAAGTACCTAACATTAGTGTTCATGCCCTCCAGATTGTGCTATTTCTCCAAATGGATTAGTTTCAGAGAAATCAACAAAGTCCTCTATTTCTATAGAGAATATATCATTCTGTGCTTGTTTATCTGCAGTCTCAGTTGCTTTAGTAATCTGCGCTCTAGTTGTACTTGCGTCTCCAGTTACAAAATAACCAGTGGCTGGTTCTTTGAAAGTACCATTGTTTGTAGCAAGCTGAATAATATTTAACATATTATCTGAATCATTCCAAGTTGATACTTGAGCAGTCATTATAGTACCATCACTAAGTGTATCAAATGTGATTGTTTCACCAGGAATAAATTGTTTACCATCACTATCAACATTTACTGTTAATTGATGTTTATAAGCATGATCCAATTCTATTTGATCAATATTCGGTATACCGGTATCAATATTCTCATCGTTATATTCAAACAGTTCACATCGCAACTTATAAATTGGTAAGTTGTTTAGTTGATAGAATGGCTGTTCATGTTCAACATGCATAATCTGGAACAGTTTATTAGAAAAAGGTGTATAGACAAGATCGCCCTCGAGAGGTCTTGAAGATGTAATTTCGTTGTCGTATTTATTTACTGTTGCATTCCAACGTCTTTTAGATAATACAAGTGTAACTGAGTCTCTAATCTCAACACCAAACTTACTAAACAGATCACCTTCACCATCAAAGCCATCTAAGTTCTCAACATACATTTCAACTTTATAACTTGAGTTAAATGATCCTACTGGATCTTCCTTAAAGACTGAATCAACATTTACTAGATCACGAGGCATATAATATAAATCGTGGCCATAAATCTGCATGGCCTCTATGATTAGATCCTCATGTAATAGTTGTTCTGGTCTATGACCATCCGAAAAGTAAAGATTACGTGCCATGATTATCCTATAAAGAAGTCAGCTGGAAGTTCATGAGTCAATCTAATTTCTTCCTCAAGCCGTCTGATCTCCTCTGTAGCATCATTAAGAATTTGCATACCATTCATAGTAACACCACCAGGCAATTGCATTCCCTCAAACTTACTTAGGTTCTGTCCCCACTGTTGTTTAATAAGTGCTGTCGTATAAGACTTCAACCACTTATCATTATATGCTGATGTATTAGTATCTGGATCAATTAACTGATATGCTTCTGCTATTAGATATTGCCCTGCTTGTATTGAATTCATTTCGAATTCGCCATGTAGATACATTCTACCTTCATATTGAGCAAAAGTAACTTGTGGTTGACCTACTAATGATTGCTGTATATAATCTAAGTGCATCTGTAGCTGATTATAGTAAGTCATATCACCAAGATATGTTCCCATATTAGCCAAGTCATTAAGTCTTAGCTGATAGTTCAGAGACATAAAGTTGCTGCCTCCAGAACCATTACTAATAGGCAACAATCTTTTTACAAATATATAATCTGATGGGATAGGAATATACTTATTAGTGACATCATCTGCTGTAACTTGATGCTTTAAATATACCATTTTTGTGGCATCTGAGTTATACTCTTGCCAGTATTGGATTGCTTCGTCAACCCTATCTTCTAATTGATCTTCATCAACATTAATCTCAATAACTGGATCGCCTAAGCGTCTCAAGCAGTAATCAATTAAACTTTGTCTTGAATTAGGGTTTGCCATTCCATTTTCCCAATATGTATATTATTTAGTTCTATTTATATCAATTTACATCTCCGGGATAACGTTGAGTCCACATAGTAAAACTATATTTTACCCCTTCTGTTAATTCAGTACATTCGTGACCGTGAGTAACTAATCCAGGGAATAGGATCATCTTACCGCATGGTACATCATCATTATTCACACCTTGCCTAGGGTAAACTAAAGAAGCACCTTTATAATCATCATTAAGTTTTACTGAACCTGTTACAAGAGATGCATCGTTGTGTAAAGGTAAACTCTTTTGAGTATCCACTGAATATCGCATAATAAATGCATCTCGCATACCATACATCTCAATTGGCTTCCAATACTTCTCAACAATAGGTACGACATGTTCTTGCCAATGATTACTCATCTCATCCCAGAAACCTAATTCTTTTACCCTAATTTCATATGCAGGAAACTTATCTTCTGGCATAGGAGCCCATTCACCATGATTATCACCCATTTCAATAAGTCTCTCACATTGACTCTGAGTCATAAAGTCAATAATAAACATATCTTTATCAATAATATCAATCTTACCTTGATGTGGAATAAACATAGGAGATGTTACTTTAGTATCAGCAACAGGAATAACAGGGTTTTGATCTGCCATCTTTTTTGAATAAACAGTTTGCCATAGTTCATTGAATAGTATCTTAGCTTCAGGACCACCATTACCATGATATAAGCAAGGTACAGTATTAGTAATAGGGTTATATAATTCATTATGTACTTGGCATGCAGGTTCATGAGTTTGGAAAATATATTGTTCGTAATCTAAACCTACAGAGAATTTAGTAGTATCATTTAACCACACCCTTTGCATATACAACTGATCATCATCTGAATCATTTAATCGTTCAGCAAAGAAGTCTTTTAAAGCTCCTACTCTACCAATATATTGGCCACTATTTAAGAACCTATATTTAGATAAGCCAGTCTCTGGATGCTTGATCGTCATACTTTCATCTGGCCAACACGATGCTTCTGATCCAAATAGAATTTCTACAGAAGCATCCATCCAACGTTTAGTAATTTCTTGTAAGCCGTTTATAAAGAACACATCATATGCATCTGTAAATAGTACAACATCATTTTCAGGCAACTGATCTAAATAGTTTCTAACTAGGTTTACCTTATGTCCTCCACCTGGACCCTCCATATCAGTACCATGCCAATCGACATTGGTACCCAAGTTCTTAACACTAAAGCCATTTATCGCCGCACTATCATTAAGTGCAGCACATTTCTTTCTATCAGTTCCTACTGTAATTGCATGTACATTGAAGTTTTGAAACCAATCATCGTGACTTTGAGGTTCAATATCTGATCCCATCACTGCTCTGCTCTCTTGTGTGACAGCTTCTGTTTCAAGTGCTTGTATGTTATGAGTTAAAACTTTACCTGCAACAACTTCATCTACTGGAATAATTTCAGTATGAAATCCTGTATTGAGTAATTCATTAGCCATATGCACAGTAAGAATATAAGCATGTAAGTTGTATGGATATCCAGGTTTAACTAATTCTGGTCTTGCACCGTCTTTCCTAGCTCCATATTCATTCTCATTATGACCTAGATATAAAACATCAATATTATGCTCATCTATCCATTCGCCCCAATCATTTTCTTTCCATAAATTTTTATCAATGATTGCATCATCTTCAAATATAATACAAGGTTTACCATGCTGTACAACTTGTTGCCATGCTTTATAATGAGATAAGAAACAGCCTACTTCACCTTTTGTGATACGTCTATTTTTAAATGGATCTCTCCACTTATGGTTAATACTAAATTCGTTCTTTAGCATTTTCTCATGAGTAATGGTATTACCATCAACAGCTTCTAGTACATCATAGTCTTCTAACCACTGATGCTTTGCTTTAAAATTGGCTAGTCTATCGTGACGCTTCTTTAAATTGATAATTATCTTTTTCATAATTTATTCCTTTATTGTCTGTTAAGAAACAGATCCACTGGCATGCATATTCTTAGTTCTGAGAAGAATGGATTAACGGCGTGATAAGTAAAACTCGGAAAGATCATAAAGTCCCCTGTCTTCGGAGCATGTATATGATTATCAAACATTGGTTTAAAATAAGGATCATAACCTCTGTTGCAATTTGATCTAGGATCAGAGAATACTATCTCTCCTCCAGAGGTTTGATCTTCTGCTAGTATATAAAATACTCCAGATAGTTGACACCCAGCATGATTATGTTTAGCCATACTATAGTGTTTACCTTGACCAGTAAGCCACCCCTTGAGACTATAGTTATTCCAATCACTAATAGGACGACCTATTGTTTTAGTTAAGTATGAATCAAAGCAATCATATGCGGTGCTTTTAAATTTATTCATTACTTCACTATTATCATCATCTAATATATTATATCCGCTGAGATCATTCGGAGGATTAGACATATTGTGATGGGTGAATATATGTTCTACTAATCCTGTAGTGTCAAACTTACCGCTACCTATTTGTGTAGGCCATAGGTTATCAATTAAAACCATTTCGCATTCCTCATATTATATCTGTATATATAATGGTATATATAATGTACTTAACAAGGGCTATTATGAAATCATTTGATGAATTTTACGAATTTCTGTTGTCAGAAGATTGTTTTGAAAAATGCTTGGTATCTTTTATAGATGAACATCAAAGACAACGATATATAGAACAAACAGATATATGGGCCTACAGAGGTAAAATAACCGACCTGTGGATGAGCGGTGATGACACTATTAAGATAGAAGGTTATGAGCAGTTTAAATATATTGAAAATGGTACTATACATATATTTTATTCGCCAGCAGGTGGACCTACTTTCCCATTACACTCTGATCCGGTTAATGTTATAATAGAAGTTATAGACGGATCCAAATGTATTGAAACATTCAACGGTGAATATCATATGAGCCCAGGTCAAAATATGTTTTTGAGAGCTGGTGTAGAACATAGAGCAATAAATTATGAGAAGGCATTAACATACAGTTATGGCATTAACGACACAAACACACTCAGTAGTATACATAAAAACGACTGAAACTTGTAATCTAAATTGCGCCCATTGTTTTACATCTGGTATGAATGGTAGAAAGATTTACTTTGATCATGTTAAAACAGCTAACTGGTGTAATGAATTAGACACAGGCGATAACCTTATACATTTAGAATATCATGGTGGTGAGCCTATGTTGGCTCCTATGGCAAACCTACGTGAGTTTCATGATATAACAAAAGCACAATGGGGTGATAGGGCTACTCATGGTATAACCACTAACCTTGTTTTTAAACTTACAGAAGAAAAACTAGCGTTCTTTGATGAGGTTATCACAGGCGGTAATATAGGTACGTCATGGGATCCTAACATACGTTTTACTAATGAGCATCAAAGAAAGATGTGGGAGAATAATGTTAAGCATCTCACATCACTTGGCCATTCTCTAAAATGCTTTATATCTGTATCTAAAGACGTTATAAAATTACAGCCTATAGATATTGCAGACTATATGCATTCGCTAGGCATAAGAGAAATATCATATGAGAGGCTAACTCATGATGGTAACGCTACTATCAATACAGATATTTTTCCTCATAATAAAGATTTAGATGATTGGTGGATGTTAATGCATGAGCAGACTGAAAACCATCCAGTTGAAAATGGTTTTATGCAATCTGTATATGAGAAGTTTAGCGCAGGGCAATTTAGAATAGGTACGTTCTGTCGTGATTGTGAGCAAAAGATACATACCATAAATGCAGATGGTACAGTAGCAGGTTGCCCTAATACAGCACCTACTATGCATTATGGACATATAGATACTCCAGCAAAAGAAGTAAGACTAAGCCCTAAACGTATGGAAATTATTTCGTGTGAACAACATGAGCGTGATCCAAGATGTTATTCTTGCCCTGTGTTTATGTATTGCCATTCAGACTGTCATCAGCTAGTATGGATGGATGATGTATGCCCTGCTCCTAAAACTTTAATGATGAAACTTGCGAAAGAAAAAGAATGGATCTAATTGTAAAACCAACAGAGGCTTGTAACTTTAAATGTACTTTCTGTTCGTCTACTGATATCGATCCTAATGAGGTTGGTTTATTAGACTTAAACTATATCTACAAGTTTCTTGAAAGATGGCCAGATTGCAATACTATTATTGTTAACGGTGGCGATCCTCTTATGGTTAAACCAGAATGGTATCAAGAATTAATCGACCACTTAGATGAGCATGATTATAAAGCATCTATATCGTTTACATCTAATTTATGGCCTTTCTTAATGCGACCAGAGAAATGGCTTCCTATATTTCAGAATGAAAGATTTGGTTGTGCTACATCATTTCAATATGGTGGTGGTAGATTAAAAGGTGACTATTCAGAATTTACTGAGAGTGATTTCTGGATGGTATCTAATGCTATGCTTAAACATACTGGAGAAAGACCAGACTTTATTGCCGTCATAACAGATGAGAACGAACACCTTGCTATTAAGAATGTTGAGTTAGCAAAAGAAATGGGTGTTGAGTGTAAATTAAATTATGCTATGGCTTCTGGTGTGCAAGGTACCACATATCGACTATCTAAGATATACGAGACGTATATTAAAATATATGATATGGGATTAGCAGATCACGAATATAATACAAAGCAAATGATGAAACGCCTCGGTGGATCAGCAACATCTTGCCCTCAGAATAGATTATGTGATACGGGTATTAGAGCTATGAACCCAGGTGGTGACTATTACTCTTGTGGCTCTTTTGCTGATGATATGGATTATCCTATTGATTTTGAGACTGAGATGAATGGTGAGATGCAGACACCTCTTCAAGATGATCCTAATATACAGACTATGAAAATGGCTTGCTATACTTGTCCTATGTTTGAAATATGTAATGGCTGTAAGAAAACCGTGCGAGATATGAAAAGAGAAGGTATTGTAGAGGATCACTGTAAGCAGATGAAAACATTAGCCCCTCGCATACTTGAGATAAACGGAATGAGCCCTGATGGAGTGACACCATATGTCGATGAATCTATCCATTAATCCAACTTACTATTGCAATTTTAGATGTGACTTTTGCTATCTAACAGAGGCTCAACTAAGTGATAGACATAAGATAACACCATTGTGGTTACACAACTCGATGCAACAAATAACAGATCCTATTAGTCACGTTGATTTATATGGTGGTGAAATAGGTCTACTTTCTTCAGATTATTATTATTCTATTAAGGACGTTATTCGTACATACTATGACGGACCAATTAATATTAATACAAATCTATCTGCCTTTCCAGATTTCTTCCGTGATGAAGATGTGACTTTATCTGTATCATATGACTTTCATGCTCGCGAGAAAGAACAATTTGTATTAGATAATATGATGAAGACTGATAAAGAAATTTCTGTTCTTATCTTAGCATCGCCTAAAGTTTTAGAAATGGATGTTGAGTTCATGGTCTTTACACTTAATATGATTTACAACGTGACTTCTGTAGAAATCAAGCCTTACTCTATTAACCAAGCAAATGCTCACCCTGTTACCCATAAAGACTTTGAGGACTTTGTAATTAGGTTTGATGAAGCCAAGACAGCTAAGAATTTTGACTTTCAAAATATTCACAATATCTACAGGAGTATAGATAGAGAATATGATGCATTCTCTAATGACCATGTGTATATTACACCATCTGGTAAATTTGGTGTATTAGAATTTGACCAGTACGATAAAGAATACTTTAAAGAGTACGATTCGTATCACGAATACAAACAATGGGCAAAAGAAGAACCAGAAAAAAATCTATCAGATATATGTAAAAAGTGTAAATACTATGGTAATTGTCTAACAGAACATTATCGTTATGTAAAAGATTTAACAAACAGTTGTAATGGATATAAAGGATTATTAGAATATTATGAAAGAATGGAAAGCCAGACAAGCGGCATATCACATGACGGCATCTCTTTTTAAGGATGATCTGACTAACATAGAAACTGTTTGGAGACCTAATACTGTAGTTGAAGATGCTCTTAAACATTTTACTCAGTATGTTGATGAGTGGATATATCCAGCCAAATCTTATGTAGTTGCTATATGCTATGCATACTGGCTTGGTCATGATTTTCAGGAACCATTTTATCATGCACTTAATGACGAAGACTTGCTTTTTAATAATGATCCACACTTTGTACCTTACTGGCAAGATGAAGAAACATATGATGCTATATTAGATAAAATGGAATGGAACGAATCTAAAGGTATGGTACCAGACATATACGAATACTATAAAGAGGAAATGTTGATTGGACAACTTTGACACAACCAAACTGCTTCTTGAATCTAAGCGACCAGACATCGCTGAGATAGAACTAACGCTGTTTGAAAATTGTCATCTTAACTGTTCTTTTTGTCACCACGATAAGAAATCTACAGTAGGTTTATCACGTGAAGAAATATTCTCAAAATTAGATTTAGTTGAGCAACATGTTATTAAGATGAAAGGTCGAGTAGACACTATTCAGATTAACATGGTAGGTGGTGAGTTGTTCCAAGATAGAATATCTGAATGGGCTTATCCAGTGTACTACGACTTTCTGGTTGCTATTAAGAAAATGTTTGACGAACATAAACAAAATATTAAAGTTGTTTGGGTTACTTCTTTTCAGTTCAGTAAAAGAGATAGAGTACAGAAATTACTTGATGATCTAAATGCTGTAGATATACCATCTTATATTATTTGCTCATATGACTTTGATGGTAGACCAGTCAAAGGACCTTATGGTAAGAACATAGAACACTTTGCAGATTATATTACATCTATCAATATGGTTGCAACAACTATCTCCATTGAGAAATTTATGGCAGATGATGATGAGTATTTCCATTACCTATATGAAAAGTTTGATAACTTTTACTTTGACGATTATATTCCAGATCGTGGTTATGACTATATGATTCCATCTGATAGTAAGTACCTTGAGTTCTTAAAGTTTGTATATCATAACTATCCGGATATAAATCCTATTAAGGATCTGATCTATAACGAGAGTAATCATATGCACTGTTTGGCTCTTAATAAGGTTACCATCTTTCCTGATAACTCTACATCAAACTGTAGGTGGGATAGATACGATCAGAGAGACTTTAATACAAAGTATGAACGTAAAGATAATGCTGGTATGATGCAAGCATATATGGACGAGAATGGTTGTCTGTCTTGTAAGTGGTGGAATAAATGTGGATTCCGTTGCTATACACAATGGGATTGGAAGAACCGTGAAAGAGATTTACCAGATTGTATTATGAGAATGTGGTTTAACTATATGGATAAAACTGGACAAAATCTAATCACAGGGTTTAATTATGAAAAGACTCCAGGAAAAACACACGCTGTAAGTGAGTGATGCTCCATATAAGATAGCACACCTTTATCAATACAAGTCATTAGATTAGAACAAGTAGAACAGTTATCCGCTTTACTTGAATATCGTAATTGCTTTGTAAACTGTATATCCTTTGGTACTATCCAGCTGTCTATATCATTTACATCTTTTACTTCAAACTCCTCTGTACCGATTAAGGCAATGTCGTATACAAATGGAGTCCAGAAAAATCTATTATTACAGAACGTATAGTTAAGTTCAAGACTTCCGCCCTGTGCTTTATCTACAATTGTTTTAGGGTATAGATCGTCAGAAAAGTCATAGCCTTTCCATTTCTCAATAAGATGCTTTTGTACTTTAGATTTCTTAGCACGGAAGAATGAGGGATTAAGTTGTATTATAGTATCAAAGCGAAGGTCTGCTAGGTAGTTCATAGCCAATACTTCACTGTTATACTCATCATCGTTACCCATATTATAGACAAAATAATAATTTAGATCATCTTTAAAGTCGTTTAATAACTCTAATCTTTCCTCCATCCTATCCCAGTCTACAGGTGGCTGTAAAGCAATATTACAGTCATACATAAAACCATCTTTCTTAGGAATATCGTTCAGAAGTTTAATAACTTGGTAATTAATATTCTCAAGAGTAGTAACAAATTGTATAGTAGAAACTTTCGATAAACACTTTACAAAGGTTTCATTTTGTAGTAAAGTAATTATATTGTTATTACCAAACAGGTCAGTAGGACCAATATTAATTGTTGATACTCTATAACCTTCATTATTAAATAAGTCAATGGCATCATTTAGTTTATCAAATTCACCTACATTACTTCCTAATTTATTTACAAAGCAACCCTTACATTTAAATTCACAGCCAGATAATATCTCACAATTAAACTGTACTTTAACTTCATGACCTTTTCTAAAGGTTAGGTCAAAGTCTTTGTCAGCCTGTGCTGCTGATTTATTATTAGTTATAATACCCATTAGTTTGCCTTAAATTCAAACCCAGTCGTTAAAGAAACTTTTTTATTATTAGATACACTCTTTAGATTTTTAGATGGATATACACAATCGGTTAGCATATGATGTTCCATATAACTTAAAACACCTTTATCAATACATGTAAGTATATTATCACATCCACTACATTCGCTAGTCTGATTTGAATATGTTAATTGTTTTAAGAATTGATTTTCTTTAACTTGTGTCCAAGAATTGATATCATTTTCATCTTGTACTTTATACTCGTCTGTACCAATCATAACAATATTATATACAAACGGTGTCCAGAAAAAGTTCTCATTACAGTATGTGAAGTTAAGTTCTAAAGAACCTCCTTGTGCTTGATCAGCTATAGTAAGAGGAAAGACTTCAGTATGATTATCAGTCCATTCTTCTTTTAGAGTCTTACTCCATTTCTCTATAAGCTGCTTATGAGTTTTACTCTTTCTGGCTCTAAAGAAACTAGGGTTAAGTATGAATATAGAATCAAACTCATCCTCTACTATGTAACACATTTCCACAATACGTTTATTAATCTTATCATCATTACCCATATTCATTTGTATATGATAATCAGCATCGTGAGTAAATAAGTTTATTTTATTAATAGCTTCCTTTAACCAAGACCTATACTGATTATTATCAACAAATTTATATGGATCTATTATAACATTTATGTCATACATAAACCCGTCTATCTTAGGTATGGTGTTAAGTAACTCTATTACTTCCTCGTCAACATTCTCCAACGTTGTAGCAAATTCTATGGTGGAGCACTTCGATAACGCTTCTCTGAATACGCTATCATTTAATAGCTGTTTAATATTGTTATTACCAAATAGGTCAGAAGGTCCTATATTAATAGTAGATACTCTGTATCCATTGGTATTAAATAAATCAATAGCATTATTTAATCTATCAAAAGATCCGATATTACTACCAGCTTTATTTACAAAACACCCTTTGCACTTAAACTCACAGCCAGATAATATCTCACAATTAAATAGGACTTTTATCTCGTGCCCGTCTCCAACTCCCACATCAAAGTCTTTGTGATAGTTTACAGCCTGTTGTCTATTATCCTTAACTACACCCACGATATATCTCATCATCAAATAGTTCTATAACTTCTTTATTAAGAATACATTCTTTTCTTCCTTTGAATACTGTATCCATAATCATTGGAACCATTCTGTTTGCACATATATTTAAATACTTACAAGAACCACATTCTTTATCAGAGCTTTCTTTAATCTGTCTCTGTACAATTTCATTCTTCTTGTTTAATATATAATCTGATATATCAGCATCTGGTAACCAAAGCCAACCATTATCAACTTTAAAATCATCTGTGTGTATTTGAGCATTCTCATATACAAACGGAGACAAATACATATCACCATGATATATGCTCAGTACAGCATAATGGAATACTTTATGTGATACATCACCTTGCAAGAAATGAAACTTTTCTTTAAACCTTTTTGTATCTATTGATAGTTTACTAAGCATTTCATTCCATTCAAATAGTTTGTTACCATGCTTTGCGCTGTGGTTAAACGAACGTACTACTGATGGCAATACTTCAATAACAGTTTCATACCTAGTTCTAACAAATTCTATAGCTTCATATATTATATCCTCTACGCCTTGTACAATATTAGTGGCCATACTAATCTCAAAGTTTAAGGAACTATTCTTAAAAGTTTCGACCCTTTTATCAAGTGCGTCTAGGTATTTTTGATCATTCATTAGTCTATTTAAATCTAAAGCAATTTGCACATCCCATGCTTCAACGGCTTTACCCAGTGGCGAATTTTCAATAGCTTTTATCTTACCCTCAATATCCTTTTCAGATAATGATCCAAGTATAGAACAGTTATGCTGAATGTTTCTATTATCTTTAGGTATCATTGATATAGCATCAGCAAGTCTTTGATTATTAATAATTTCTTCTAAGTTCTGTGCGCCATAGAAATCAGTTGGACCAATTACTATATCGTCTAGTACAATATCATCTCTATCTTTTAGTTCATACGCCAAGGAATGAAACGTTGCGATTGAGTTTGGATTCCAATTACCTTTACGTTTAACAAAACAACCAGGGCACATATAAGAACAGCCCTCAAGTATTTCAAGATTCACTTGTATTTTATATTGAGTCATGGAAGATACAGAAGTAAACTCCTCAAGCCTGTGGCCTTTGGTTACAATATTTTTCCATTCATCAGTTAACATTATTCGGTTTCCCACATCCTACAAGCAAAGTTGGGATTGTCCATTATTTCGTGTGGTGGATAACCCTCTTGAATTAACCAATCTTTTAATTTAAAATTCTTACCTTCTTTTGGAATTAAAGGTAGCATCTTAGGAAAGCCGTATCGCCATCCGTTAGGTGGGTCGATCATCACTCGCTTAGGTTTTACTAACATATGAAATATTCCTTAATCTTTCTAATTCTGGGTCATCATCTTTGGTTACTAAAAATTTCTTTCTATAACCATTCTTGTCATTCTCTACAGAATATCCATCCCACTCATACATAGTCTGAGCTGGTCCATTATAGTTATGTATATTATTTAACATATTCTCTTTAGGAGCAATACATCTATCTACACCAAGATAATCCCTAAGTGATATAATCTTTCTATTATAGCAAGAGAAGAACATAGGACACTCTTCACATTCGGTACCCTTTGCTCTTTCTATTTGTTCTTCTGTTATTCTGGTAGCATCTGCAAGGCTATCTACTTTAAACATATCGTCATAGATTGCCATATTTTCATACATAAAGGGGCTTAGGTACCATTCGCCTTTCTTATAGTTAAGAACTGTATAATTCATACCAGCGTGTGAATGGTCTATCATTATATTATTAAGAGTGCTATCTCTACTTAATACATTAAAATATTCATTAAACTTATCCAATGTTGCAAGTATGATATGTGCTTTATGGGACCTAGATACCGATGGTACAAAGTCTAAGATTGTATCAAACTTATCTATTGCATATGCATGAAGTTCTGCATAGTCTAAGTTATAGTCACGTATATTAATTACAAATGTATATGTTATTTCGTGTTCTAAATTCTCATCAAGGTATGCTAATGCCTTTTTAGTTCTCTCAAGGTATGGTATAGAAAAGAAATTATAAGGGTTAGTAGCAATACCTATTTCTATTTCAGTATCTATATTAATATTATTGCTAATATATTTAACAAACCTTTCTAAGTCACCATCGATAAGAGTAGATACGAATGCAAGAATAGGGCTATTTTCGTTGATAATATCTTCAAGATGTGGCATCACTTCATAGAAGTTTTCTGATGCAAGAAAGTCAGTCGGACCAATAAGCATCTCATCAACCAAGATCCCTTGATCTGTAATGCTTCTTATAAAGTCTTTTGCTTTATCTAACTGATGCTCATCACTAGCATTACCTCTGCGATGTACAAAACAACCAGGGCACTTATGATGGCAACCATCTAATACATCAAGCTGTATCTTTACTGCAGATACTGGCTTTGTCTGTGTCTCTGTGGTAAGTTCGTAATATAAATTGTTCTTAATGAGAGGCATACATATACTCTTTAAGGGCAACACAGTTTTCTAAACCTCGTGACTCCATATAAAGGTGTATATTACGCTCAGCACAACTCATCATATATTGGCAACCATTGCAGTCATCTACTTGTTGGGCATAATCTATATTATCATATAGTGTATTATTATCCATAGTTGTCTCAAACTGTGGTGTCCTTTGTATAATTACATCATACAAAAATGGATTGATATAAAGTTTATTGTTATAGAAACTATAATTCTGGCAACCATAGCCATTAAATTTAGCATCAAAGAATGTATATAAATTTAGCCACTTATCGTCAATCTTTTGCTCTATCATATCACGTCTAAAGTTAGCAAGATGCTGATCTACTTTACCACGAGCATTTCTATCTGTTAAGAATGATGGTGTAATAATAATTGGTGCATTAAAGTCATCAAATACTTTTTGACATAAATCATTATAGCCAATTCTTTTAAACACATCTTTATGATAGTTTACTCTAAACTGTACAGAACCATACTTGAACAGCTCGAGGTTCTTGTACCACTCGTCCAAATCATTGTCAAGGTACTTATCTATATCTAAAACTATCTTAAAATCAATATCAGGTACACGATGTATATTTTTATATAACGACCATATCTTTGCAAGTTTTTCTTTAACTTCAGAATATGGTTGTAATAGAGTTGATGTAAATCCTACACCAGATATACCATATAGTTTTTCCATATATGGGTGATTCATAATCTCACTAAAGTTCTCTGCATCAAAGATGTCTGTTGGACCAATAGTAATTTCGTCAGGGTGATAAGCCCCTTCAATTAATAGATTATAAAGTGTTTCTAAGTTATCTGCTTTGGTTAAATTCTTTCTAGGAATAAAACAACCTGGGCACATTTGACTACAACCATGTAGAATGTCCAGATTAATTTCTGTTCTTAAAAAATCTATGTTGGTTGGAGATTTTTCTTCATCATACTTATAATAACCAGCATATGTACTATTAAGTTTCGTTATCATGGGTCAATAGAAAGTCTTCTGGAAAAAACTCAATTATCTGCTTTGTAAGATTAGTTTCACACAGAATATGGTAGAGGTCTTTACCAAAGTATTTTGGAGAATCATTATAGGTTTGTTTATTAAACTCTCTGAATAATCCTTCTCTATTAAGTATTAACAGTAAAGCATCATAACCTGTAGTGAGCAGCCTAGCTATGTTAGGGCCACAAATAGCAGGTTTATCGTGTATGGTTATATCATTAACAAGCTCAGCCAGGTTAACTTCCTTTGCTTTCATATCATCATCAAAACCTTCATACAGTTTATACAGAGCAAAAGGAACTGCTGCAGCAACAGACTTAATTAAATCTTCCACTAATTCTTTATGGTCTTCTATAAACTTAAATATGAGTTTAGGAGGAAACATAAACAACAACTGGCTTTCTTGTTTAGTAATATCATGTTTATAATAAAACTTAATAATAAGAACAACAATCCTAGATAGTAAAGGACAGTCAACCATAAAATCTGATTTGATATAAGACAGAATTAAGTCTTCATCTACAGCAGAAAATGTTGTCTTAAAGTTTGTATTAGCCAGATAGATTATGATATGCTGTGCAGATAGTTTTTCTTTACTTTTAGCATAATCAACCCAAAGGACATAATCCTCTAGTGTTGCTTTATCTTTGTATATCTGTACAAGATGTTGAGGAGAGAGTGGTAACTCATAACAAGTGCTTATATCAGGTGTTGTCATAATAAATTTTCCTCTTACAGTGGATATTTGTGAATAAGATAAGGAATACGATTCTGTCTTTTAGAGAAAAACTGAACATCTGTATTAATTAATTTAAGATCAGCTGTTAAGTTGTCCATATCAAAGTCATTTTGCAATACTTTACGAACAATAGGAAATACGTTTTTAAACTCTGTATAGAGATCCATATATTCCCAACCATCTGCATCACTATCTGCCTTATCTTGGTGTGCGGCAATGAATGCAGTGTCTGCTTTAACTTTATTCCACAATTCTTCTAACAGATAAAAGGCTGCGGTGTAGTTACCAGTGTTTGCTTTAGTGATATAACAGTCTTGAATAAAGGCTGTCTTATCTGTAGCATATTGAGCATTACGTGCTGTGTTGGCATTCATCCAATCAATAACAGAAAGAATATATGCCAAATAGTGGCGTCTTGATGTAAAGTGTTCCATTACATCTTGAGCCATAGTAGATTGGTGTACCGTAAACTTTTCTTTAATAAGTGATTGTACAGAAGCATTTCTATGATAATCATTTAACCAGAATAAAAGATCATAACTAAAGTTCTTACCATTTTGATAAACTACTGTATAAGGAGTTACTGCTCCGCCACCTGAGTCTGTAGAGAATAGTGTATCGACATAATTGGATACATCATTCAGATCATTACTATTCATTAATATAGTTAGCATAGTATCCATAGAGAATATTTTCTCAAGAAATGATCCAACCATGCTTGTGATGTTAGTGCTTGAATCATAGAAACCAGAAGCTGTTAACAAACCATGAGTATATCTTGAAAATACTTTGATCATATCACCTGATGTTGCGAATAAGATAATACGTTTATCACTGTTCTGTATAAAGTCTATATCATCTACATCATCAAAGTCCATGAAAGAAAGATACTCAGAAGCACCTGCTCTTGTACCTTCAGCAATAATATTATATTGACCTTCAACCAGAAAGCCGCCCATAGATGATCTAACAATGATAATGTCTCTAGGAGTTCCTGTATGATAATATGAATTTAACTCACCACATACAGTACCTAGGTTATCTATTGTTGAGATATACTTAGTGTTATTTAAGTAATAAAGATTTTGACCTATCATAGTTACGCTCCGTCTTTCATTTTATATTGAGTTGCATCATCATTCCAGGTGAAATCAAATGGATTATAATGCTTCAAGATTTCTTTAGGTAGTACACACCCGTCTATGTTTAAACTTTCTTGTGCTTCAAATACCAATCTATTAGCACATGCGATAGCAAATTTACAATCAGAGCAATCTTTTACCTTACTGGATCTATTTATACCTTTTGTAATCAATTCATTCTTACGCTGTAAGATTTCTTCAAAAGATAATCCGGTTACATCTAGGTTCTTATTAGATAAGAAGAATGCTTGTTCGTGCAACATAACATTTAGATGAGTAGTAGGTCCATGTTCTCCTGGCACAATAGTTATACCAACAAAGTTAATTGAATTACAGTAAAGATTTGCCATTGACATAACAGCCTCTTTACTATTTTCATCATCGATAACTGATTCTAAAAATCTATTCCAAGCAAATAAGTTATTACGTTGAATGATCTGATTAGGCGCTCTTGCAAATGCTGGATTCATCTCTACGATTGTTCCATAATCATTATAAGAACGTCGAATCATCCTATTATATTTTTCTTTATCTATTTGCTTTCCTACTACATTAGAAGCTTGTAGAGTCCAAGACCAATCCATCATCTTAGGAGTCTCGTTTTTAAAGAACTCTATCTTCTCCATAACAGAGTTATAATACTCATCGTCGTCTAACATCTCATTAATACGACCGACAGGCATAATAAACTCGATAACCATATCACGTCTATATGCATCAAGGTCGTCTAGTATAGCAAATATTTCTCTTACTTTCTCCATAGAGGCTTTATCAAACTTAGCAGGAGAAGCAATACGTGCTCCTGTATGTTCTCTCATTATAGCTTGTACAGTAGGATTAGTTAAGATGTCTTTTGTATTTTTTGCTGAGAATAAATCAGTAGGTCCAATAACAAATTCTCTTAGGTTACCTCCTACTCGTTTTACTCCATCAGCCAATTCTTTAGCTCGATCAATAATTTGTTGATTTACTTCTGGATCAATAGCTTTATCAACAAAACACCCAAGACACCCTTGCTCACATCCAGACAATACTTCCATTTGGATTAATACATCAAACTTAGTTGCATCAGATGGTGCCAGACTTTCCGGTCCAGAATATCTCATCTGTTTACAATATGATTTTTGCATAGTCATTAGCGTCTTCCTCTCGATGAATGGCAGCTTGTGTGGCAACTTGTATGGCATAATACAGCAGATATAGACCTATCTGTCATTCGTCCTTCAATTAGATCGACTGTTCTTCTCACTCCATCCTCTAATGTGTCTACAATATCCTGTGAATAAATTCTTGATCCTGCGCTCACGCCACCATCAATGTAGTTATCGAATAAGCTATTAGCAGCTCCAGTATATTCAAACCTATGGTTAGTAGAATTAGATGTAGTTTGACCTAACCCTACGCCAGTATCCAAACCCATATACACGGTTGTAGTTATACTAATAGTTTTATCAAATGTACGGAGCCTTGCACCTGCATAAGTTTGCATGTAACTATCTAAACTATCTCTGGATAAATTACCCATTACCTACGTCCTCTTGAAGTATGGCAACTTGAATGACAAGAGTTATGGCAAAGCACACCATTAATACTTCTATTTGTTATTCTACCTTCTATCTGATCAACTGTTCTTTGCATAGTATCGGTTATTGAATTAATAACGTGCTGTGAATACATACGCGAACCTGTATAGATATTACCGTTTAAGTAATTGTTATATAATGAATTAGCAGCGCCTGTATATTCAAATCGTTCACCTATAGCTTGAGTTGCTGTCACACCGGTAAATCCTGAAGGGTATGATGTACCACCTGGATACAGATTCGAACCTCCTGGGCTTTGAAGTATATAAGCTGTTACATTAAAGTTGACTGTCTTATCAAAGGTTCTTAACTGGCCACCTGCCTGTGATTGCAAACTACTATTATTTTGTGCATATGTTGGCATTATACTTTAACCTCAACTGTTCCCTCGCCATCCTCTAGTGCCACACCAACATAATGTAAGAAATGTATTTCGGAAGCTCTTGAAGCAGGGATTGCTTTACACTTACCAGCACCATCTGCTACTATATAGTCACCTTTTTCAGCAGTACCATTTATCTTACAAGGGATACGTCCTTTAAGAGCAATGAATGGCCACAGAGGATCTTCCATATTTTCTTCTGATACATTCATTCTAAGCCCAGGTAGTGTAGATATAACTCCTGCAATCGGCATACCAGTCTCCCATTTGGTAACCTCTTTGTCACCACCAATGCCTAATAGATCACCTGGTTCATATTCTGTATCAGCTAAGTATTTCTCCGCAAGGTCAGACCAGTTAGCAGATGCTGCAGTACCTTGATAGATACCTGAGTTATCAACATATGATACATCGGAGCCATTTCTTCTAAACTGAACAATTCTGTTTGAAGATTGGTCTGCAACAATGTACCATCTATTTGAGTGATATTGAATTTTACCTTTTGTGCCTGGGTCACCAGTCCAGTTAGATGAAGCATTAGAGAAAACACCACCGTTAGTGATATCAATAGTACCACCACCAAAGACACCAATCTCACCTTTTTGGCCTTTAGAACCAGTTGAACCAGTTGACCCAGTGCTACCAGTGCTACCAGTGTTACCAGTAGCACCTTTTTGACCTTTTTGACCAGTTGACCCAGTATCACCTTTTTGTCCTTTTTGGCCTTTAGCACCAGTGGCACCAATCTCACCTTTTTGGCCTTTAGAACCAGTTGAACCAGTGTTACCGACTTCACCTTTTTGGCCTTTAGCACCAGTGCTACCAGTGCTACCAGTGTTACCAGTCTGACCTTTTTGACCTTTTTGTCCAACTTCGCCTTTTTGGCCCTTCTGGCCTTTCTCGCCTTTTTGGCCTTTGTTACCCTGAGGAGCATCTCCAAAATTGGTAGCTCTCCATACACCTTTACCACTATCATATTGCCACGTTATGTTGTTAGCAGTATGTGTTGCGCCGTTTGATGGCGATGATGGGAAATTAATTGCCGCCATGTTTATGCGCCTCCTGCGCCGTATATAGTTTTGAGTGCTGTACCTGATGAGTTATACACTACAAAGGATACGACAGATTTCAATTCATTTGAGCCTACGGCATCATCTGCTAGTTTAACTTGGGTTACGGAATTAGATGCTAAATGTTCTGCATCTATAGATCCTGCTGCATAGTGTTCTGAGTTAATTACATCATTGGCAATCTTTGATCCGTTAATTGCATCGCCTGCAATCTTAGCTGTTGTTATAGATCCGTCTGGAACAACCGAGTTATTAAACTGAACCCACTGACTTGAAGAGCCATCATTATAGTAAATATATAAAGATCCAGTTTCCTCATCCCACCACAAGTCTCCATCTACTGCACCTGATGGAGCAGTTACACTTGTAATAGCCTCGTTACCTTCACCTTTAATACCTTTAACACCAGTGTCGCCTTTTTGTCCTTTTGAACCAGTGGCACCAATCTCACCTTTTTGACCCTTTTGGCCTTTAGCACCGTCAGCACCTACTCCGCTTTCACCTTTTTGGCCTTTAGCTCCGGTAGAGCCTCCAGCACCAACTTCACCTTTTTGTCCTTTTTGGCCTTTAGCACCAGTTTCACCTTTTTGGCCTTTAGCACCAGCAGATCCAACTTCACCTTTTTGACCTTTAGCACCGTCAACACCAATTGTACCAGCTGCACCTTTTTGACCTTTTGCACCTGCAGCACCAGCTGCACCTGCATCTCCGCCTGCACCTTTTTGACCTTTATCACCAGCTAAGGCTGCATTGGCAATCGTATGCTTTTCCCATGTACCTGCTGAAGCGTCATATACTGGTATAAGGTCAGTACTTACGGCATCAGCACCTGTTGAGAATGCTGATAAGGCAGATCCAACATTAGTTGCATCAGTAACGTCAGCACTAGCTTCAATGTTATCAAGCTTACCACCATCTGTTGAAACATCTCTACCATCAACAGTACCAGTAACTGTAATATTATTAATACCACTTACATTATTAGAACCATCTTTTGATACAAGAGTACCAGATGTTGGTAGTGTAAGCCCAGTTGTTCCGCTTGTAGTAAAGGTAGTTGCGTGTGCACCAGATGTAGTAAGAGAACCACCAAGGGTTAAGTTACCTAACAGACTTAAAGTTCTATTAGCATTTTTTACATCAAAGGTTAATGTTCTATCAGCACTTGCGTTAACTGAACTGTTGGCTGCAAATAATAATTCATAACTTGCCTCAGTAACATCTCTAAGTGAGAATGTACTAATATCATTAATTGCACCAGAGTTAATATCAACTGTGTTAATAACAGGAGAAGTTAAGGTTTTATTAGTAAGTGTTTCTGTACCAGTTAATGATGCAAAAGAGTTACCGCCACTAAGAGCTGCATTCCACTGACCAATAGTACCAGTCAAACTATTGTTTGAAAGGTTAATAGTTTTGTTGGTAAGGGTTTGTGTTCCCGTTAATGTAGCCGCATAGTCTGAGTCTAATCTAAGTTGAACATCTGCATCATTAGTACCAGAGTTAAGAACCACAATGCCAGCATCAGATCCTTTAGGAGCAATAGTCCCAACAAAATCGCCCATGGTACCAGAGTCCATAGCAATATTTGTTTCTCTAATAATCTGAAGAACATCTGCTGAGTCAGTTTGTGCTGCTAACCCTAGGCTGATATTTAGATGATCACTTAGCTTTTGTACCATTACTTTTTATTTCCTATTAAGCCTGTGCTTCAGACCAACGAAGCTGAATAGACGCTTTAACATCACCAGATAAACAGAATGCATTCACTGCCAAGATGTCTGGGCCATCTGGGAATTTATAATCTCCTCCGAGAGGAGCACCTGATAATTCTTTAAGCTGATCAATATCAGCAGTAGTAACAACTGAGTCTTGTCTACTTGTACCAGCAACGAATGAGAAGATACGTTCTCCTGGTTGCGCATACGATCCACTAGACCATGTAATATCACCTTTATTTGCAACTTGAGCAAAGCTAGGCTGTCCACCCTCTGCAGAACCTGAAAGTGATTTCCATGTAGCATCTTGGAAGTTCTTAGGATTAATAATCCCTTGAATATGAACCTCACCGGATGATGATGAACCACGCCCACACACAACAGCACATTCTTTAAGTAGTAGCTGTGATCTGTTAAGAAGATCCTTGGCTCCAAGTCTACCAACTGATGAGTTAGATACAGAAGGTGCAAGTCTAAGCACAAAGGATGTGATAGGAGTTGTGACGATTTGGTCTAAACCAGAGTTATGTGAGTTAGAATAGTTGAAGATATAACCACGGTCGAAGTCAAAGTCTCCATCAATAACTAGGGCAGATCCCCAGTGGGATAGTGTTGGAGAACAAGTGTTTGAAATCTCAATGATACCTGTCTTATTACTATGTGTAGCAGCCGCACCAGCTGTAAGGTTATTTGTAGTACCTTGCTGATACTGAGTAAGTGTAGCTGATCTTGTACATCCTGTAAAGTTGCCTGGTCCTAAAGTTGTTGACCTACCTGTATATGAGATAATTTCATTATCAATCATAATAGTACCAGCATCATCAAACTCGCCTAGATCAGCAGCTGCAATAGTTGTAGTAGATGCATTGATTGTTTGAGTTAGGTGTGTAATTGGTGAGTCATTCTCAATAGAGTATCTCACTGGAAGGTTACCAGACCGCATAAATGCTTCATTATTAATGTTGTTGTTTTTCATTCTGTGAACCATAGTCCAATGACCATCTGGTCCACGAATCATAAAGTCAATGAATCCAGCTCCATACCATGAGTATTGGAAACCAACCATCTGCATTTTGTTAACATCTAAGTTATGATGAGATGGGTTATGTGTTCCTGTGCCATCCATTGTATCCAAATTCCAACGTGACTGTGGTATTTTAATATCTGTAATAAGGTTACCTTTAATACCAGAGGCTGTAATACCACGATAGTCAGGTGTCACAAACATAGAAGTATCAGAAGCAACTTGAGTCACAAAGTGAATCATACCACGGATAGAAATTCTATCTCCAGCTTTACACTGTTCTGTAAGTCTTGTATTAGATCCTGTGACTTCACTACCGTTAGCAGTAACACCAATTGTACCAGTAATCTGTTGAGTTGATGTACGTCTACAAGCATATAGTTGTTTACCATCCCACTCATAAAAGATTCCGTTAACGTCATCAAACATACCTGCACGAACAGCTGCACCACGCCACTCAGTAACATACATCGTACATACTCTTTTGAGTACTGGATCTGTTGCTCCTAGAGTTTGAGTTGCCGCTACTTTATATACATAGTCATCTACGATAGAATCAACTGTATATGTTCCTTCATATCCAGATGTCTCAATACCTTCTAATCTAACTTTAGCACCAGGTTGTAGTCCGTGGTCGATCTCATCAGTACCGATTGTGATAAGAGATCCAACAGAAGTACCAGCTGCAGATATAGTTCTAACATCATAGTTAGGAGCAAAGAGTGTACCAGTTGAGAATAGGAAGCCTTTACCAGACTGATACCTAAAATACCTTTTACTAACACGTACAACAGAAGCCGCATATGTTGGTGTCTTTGTTTGTAGAATAACTCCACCATCTGCTGGTCTATGTAGAATAGTAGCGTTAGAAAGAGCATATAGTGTTATAGAACTAGGATTACTTACTACCGCACCTGATCTAGCACTAAATGTGAGAGATGTAAGTGATGGAGTTGATTTAATAAAGAAAGGTCCTGATGAATAGTCTCTATTAGTACCGCCACCAGTCTCAACGTGAATGTTTGTGCCTGGAATAAGCCCGTGAGGGTTAGTAAAGTTTAGAGTAATTACACTTGGGTTAGCACCATTAGATGTAGCAGAAGAAACTGGAATAGAAGCACCTGCATAAATACCGCCACCTCTTGTTAGTGTCTCTTCAGTGTGTAATGATTGTCCATTTGATGTACCAACAATACCTCGTGCATAGTATTTAATTCTTGTAGTATTAACAACTGTCTCAACAAGGAATGAACCATCACCCCGTGAGAAGCCTGCAACACCAGCATCTAGCCCTGATACGTTAACAACATCTCCGACAGCCAAGCCATGTGCCGATCCAAATGTGACTTCAATTAATGAGTTTGTAGCAGAACCTGTATTGTAATTTGTAGTTACGGCTGTAGTTTCAATATCAACACCTTCGTTTTGATAAACAGATGGATATCCTTTAACAGTACCATAGCCAGCCCATTTAGTAGGCTGCAATCCATACTCAAAGTCAGCATCAATCATTGACTCTGGTAAGGATACTCTCATACGCTCAATAGCATCTGTACCAAATGCATAAGGTCTGACAGTTGTATCACCTTGTGGATCTTCTACAAAGATTTGCAGAATATCTGATGCTGACATACCTGAGGTAGATTTAGCTAATGTAAGTGTTGTATATCCATTGTCTCTTGATATAACTGTAGGCCAGTTACCACCGTCGCCAGTGTTTTCTGTAGTGACTACAGCAGTTGTGCCGGCATGATCAGCTCCACCGAAGTTGTAAATAATCACATTATCGGTTACATTAGTGATGATTAGGAATTGGTCCAAAGTATAACCACCTGGTATTTGAATAGTACCGGCTCCGGCACCTCCAGGTGTAAATACATAATCACGAATTAATTGTTTTCCCATTGTCTATCCTAAAGCTATTGCGTATGCTATCGCATTTTGATTAAGTGTATCGGAATCTGCATTTACTCCAGCGGTACCTTGAAGACCAGTTGGTCCTCTTTGTCCAATAGCCGCAAATACGTTCCATGTGTTATTTATAAAGATAAAATCGACGGTGTTCTGACCAAGGTCAAGTCGGAAGTTATCTGCATTCCCTTCAATTGTCTGCCCATTTCGTGCAACATCTAAGTAGTTTGTTGCATTCCAATTAGCTATATCTATAAAGTGAATTGTATTACCTGTTGCAGGGCTAGCAGGAAGAGTTACAGTAAATGCTCCACCAGAAGTATCAATTGCTAATCTATCTCCTGCTACCGCAGTGTAGTTAGCTGTCTTTACTTTGTAATCTGATTGGAAAGCAGAGAAGTCGGAGTCAAATCCTAGATATGAACCTCTAAGTGCTCCAAAGTTCCAAGTACCTAATTCAAAACTACTGTGACCTACGTTAATAGTTTGATCAGCTGTTGATGAATCTAACCCATCTTGTATAAGATTTTGGAAAGCATAGAACTCACCATTAGATGCATCTCTAATAAATCCAGCTCGTCTGATAGTTGATCCACCATCATCAGAATATCTACCAACAAGACCAATATCAACAGCATCTGTTGAGTTGGAGTCGGCAAGTTTAATCATTGCATTGGTAACTCTAAGATCAGTTACCTGATTGTTAATCTGATCACCACCAACAACAAGGTCGCCAGATACGTTAAGGTTACCAGAGATAGTTGATCCGCCAGCAAAAGTAACTACCGATGATGTACTAACATCCTGACCAATAGCAATAGAACCACTGCTAATAGTAACACCAGTGCCACCTGAGAAGTGAGCCCTTGTGTCTGATGCAACAGGTCCTTGATATGTAATTGTACCATTAGAAGCATTATAACTAAGAGAACCATCACCACCAGCATCAGTTATAGTGATTGCATTCTTTGCATCTGAATCTGCTCTTGCTGTAGTATAGTAAAGATTGCCACCTTCGGTTAGGCTGCCTGTGTTCTTTGTTGCTAATCTAGCATCAAAATCACTATCAACTCTTGTAGCTGTATAATACTTATTTGTACCTTCTGAAAGACCACCAGTGTTATGATTTGATAATGTAGAAACTTGACCTGTTAGATTACCAAGAAATACTCCTTGAGCCTGTACGTTACCAGATGTAGTAATATCAGAAGCACGGATATCACCGGATACACCAAGACCACCAGCAACAACCAAAGCACCAGTTGTTTTGTTAGTAGATGCTATGTTTGATGGAATATCAACAATACCTGTCGAGTCAACAGAGAATAGTGTAGTACCAGTTGAAAGATCGTAGTTGGCACCAATATCTCTTTTAATTTTAAAGTTTGTTGTATTACCTTCATAACCAATAACAAAGTCATTAGCGCCTTGTACACCAGATATACCAATCGCATGATTGAACTGATCGTTTTTACCAATAGAAACAATAGTATCTCTGGATGAGTCACCACCAAAGTGATATACAGTATGATTAGAGTCACCAAACGATGCTGCTGTATTAAATGATATACCAGAATACTCATGCATATGCATTGTAGATTGGTTACCAGCACTATCTTTAAATATAGGAGAGCTGATATTAGGTGCTGTAATAGTTTTATTTGTAAGAGTTTGCGTGCCAGTTATTGTGGCATAATCTTTAGCTAGTAAGTCTAGCCTATCACTATCCATAACTGCAACTACTCGAGCATCTGCTCTTGCATTAGTATAGTATAGATTAGAACCTTCGGCAAGATTATCCGTGCTCTTAATAGCAAGTCTTACATCAAAGTCACTATCAGTTCTGGCACCAGTATAGTATAGATTAGAACCTTCGGCAAGATTAGCTGTCGACTTTGTAGCTAAACGTGTATCAAAATCGGCATCTTTATATGTGGTTACACTGAATTGACCTGTAGTGCTGTTAAAGGATAAATCTCCTCCAGCCGATAGGTGAGCAAGAACATCTGCTTTTACAGGTCCTTGGTATGTAATAACACCTGAGGTATTGTTATAACCAAGGGAACCATCTCCACCGTTATCGGTTACTGAGATGGCAGTTCTGGCACTAGGTGTGATTCCTGCAACGGTTTGGTTTATTTTAAGTTGAACACCAGAGGAGTCAAGAAATCTAGCAATAGAGTTATTGGCAGCTTTATAGTAGATGTTACCATCTAAATAGTTTACGGCTAATTCGCCGTATTCTAAATCAGAACTATCCGGAGCCCTGTTCGCAACAGAACTCTTTTTATGAATTAATTTTACTGCCATAATGACCCTTAAAAAAGTTTATTACCGAACTAAAAAGCCCAGAAAGATATTGTCAAATGTATTTAGTATGTTCCACCATTAACTTCATGGATGATAACTTCACCCGCTCCGTCAACTGTAAAGAAGTCAGTGCTAAACTTAGCAACACCTAAGTTAGATGAAGATGCTATCTCAGCTGAGAATGTTAAAGTGTTAGCTGTATCATCATAAGCGATGTCTAAACCTTCACCCACTTGAATCATATCATTTAATCTATCATCAACACGCTCATTAAAGCCAACGCCATTAATCTTAAAGTCTAAACCTTGTGGAAGATTAATTGATCTATTGAAATCCCAGTTATCTGTACCAGCATTCCATAGAATGTTTGCACCGGCTGTAGATACTTCAATACCAGATCCAGTAGCAGCAGCTGAGTCAGCCGCTCCGTCAGCAAGAACAATAGTTTTATCATCAACAGTCATAGTTGTTGAGTTAATGATTGTTTGAGTACCGTCTACTTGTAGATCACCACGGATAATAACTTTACCAGCAACAGCCATGTTGTTACCAGGATCAAGCCACATAAGAGCATTATCAGAGTCTGTTGTAGATAGGACGTTACCATTTAATCTAACATTATCAACATCTAGTTGTGTCAACCCAGCAAGATCAGTAACTGTAGTACCTGGATTTAGTCCTGTTGAACCAAGAGTTGTTGTTGCAACTGTAATAGCACCGGCATTATTACCGAAGTCTGTAGCATCAAATCTAGCAACACCAAGGTTTGTATCTGTAGCAACTTCTGCAGCAACTGTGATACCAGATCCAGATGCAGCAATATCAATTCCTTCACCACCACTAAATGTTAATGTACCACCGTTTAGAGCAACTGAACCAGATGTTGCATCACCTGCTGTTGTAAGTGTTGTAGAAATTGCAACTTGTCCAGCTGTAGTTAATCTACCTTGAGCATCAACTGTGAATGTTGGAATCTGAGTAACAGAACCATATGATCCAGCTGTTACTGCAGTATTGTCTAAATTAAAAGTAATATTATCATTTGTAAGTGCAGCAGTTAATCCTGTACCACCGGCAAATTCTAGTAACCCAGTAGCCAAATTAATTGTATCAGAATCACTACCAACTTTAGCTGTTAGAGTAGCAGCCTGATTGTATGAGTCTACATAGCCCTTAGTCGCCGCATCAGCCGAATCTACCGGAGTAGCAACATCTTCAATTCTACTAAAGTTAATAACAACTTGACCTGTACCACTTGGTGATATAAAGATATCGCCGTTCGCATCATTTGCACTAATGGTATTACCATCAAGTGTCAGATTGTCAACAAGTAATTCGTTAATCTTTTTGTTTGCATCTACAAGTAATGCAGAGTTAGCAGTTAGAGTACCTTTAGCATGATCTAATTGCTGTGTAAAAAACTTACCACCAATGACTTCATGATTGGCAGCATCTCCGCCAGTTTCTGTCCCGTGACCAAAGTAGAGACGATCACCACCATTGGAACCGTTATCTGCTAAGGATGAGTATGCCATTTCGCCGGCGGCTAGCGTTGCGGGATTCCCTGACGTAGCACTGCGTTTTAATCGTATTATTGATGCCATCAGTATTGGCCTCCGTTAAAGTTAGTATTTTCTAATTCTTGCTCGGCTTCAAATTTGCCGGTTGCCGCATTATAAACTAAAACAGAGCCAGTAATGGCTCCGGTGGTATCAATTCCACCTAAATTATTTACGTTGAAAGAACCAGATGCAACCCGTCTAATAGGTGTACCTACTACTATCTTTTTTATTTGTGTTGTAGAACCAGCAATTCTTACTGATCCAACAACTCCACTAAATCCTACTTTTGAAGCCATGATACTACCTTGTAACAGATGGTGAAACTGCAATTCTGCCTTCAAGCACCCGCTCTATAATAGTATTAGAATCACTGTCGGAATATGACATTTCTACATCATATACATATCTGCCTGATTTTAGCTGATCTGTTTGCGTGTTAGTAAGACTTAAAGTTATAATCCCATCAGTTGGTGGAGTCATAACCGCTGAGATAAATTCAGTTGTATCTGCACTATCACTGTTAAAATTTTTCTTCATTTTAGCAGTTATTAAATGGTTAGTTAAGTTTTTTGGTGAGCCGTCTGTATTAACCAGATAGAGTTGAATGGCAACATCCGCGCCTTGATCAATAGTAAATGTTTCTTCCTGTGCCATATTTTCCCATATTCATCAACTGAGTTATTAGTGTTATTTATAAAGATTTTGCACTCTAAAAAAAGTTAAATTAGGGGTTTACATTCCCACAAAACCTGTTATAATAATACTGTAAGTATTTATAAGGGTAGTGGTAACTCCAATAGAAATCCTTTTAGCTCATTTACTGATGATGCATGGGTAACATATGTCTGAGGCCCGTTATAGGTTTTATCAAAATCATATTGGCATATTGTAGAGAATCCATTACCCATAACAGATCCCCATGCACTACCTGGCATACCTTTACCCTCGAGCGAATCAGGATAAACATTATCTATAGGATGTCCATAACATATTGTAGGACAGTTGATAAGTGCTGCAGTATAATAACTGCCGCCCATATAGGTGTAGTGTTTCTCAGAATGTATAAGAGTATCAATTAGTTCACTAGGGTGCATTTCATAGTCAACTATCTTAACTGGATAATCAGAATACTGTTCTATATTTTCTATTATATCTAGTTGACCAGATTGCTCTGCTATATTTCTGTTGTAATTATTTCCGCCTTTGGGATTCTTATATTTCTGCAGAGTGATATATCCACCGCCACCTAACCATTGTTTCTTAAATGGCCAAATACATTGTGCATTCCATGGAGAAGTTACTTCACAGGTTTCATGATAAAACTCCATAATCCATTCTATGCCACAAGAAGGTTCTTCAAAGCTATCCATAAACCATCTAATCTGTTCTTCGAATGTATATTGGTGATTTAATGTATGGCTACCATTATGTAACCAATCAGGTACAAACACCTTTATAGTTACCTTATCTGTTATAAGACCCTCTTCACACATACTTTGAATCCGCCATAACACATGGCAGAATTGGCTCATAATAGTTGCGTGAGCCTGAACTGTTCTTTCATCAAATTTAATATAGAACATAATTTCTATATGTCTCGTTCTCAATCTTTGTAGGATCAACTAAGAAATAATTATATGTAAACCTCATATTATCATCTGATTTATAATCATGCCAAGTAACATTAGTTTCACCACAAAAGACCATCAGTCTGTTAGGTTTCCATTCAATCGTGTCTTCCTTACCATCAATATAGAATGTAGTGCCTGGTGCCTTTTCTGGTCCGATATAAACAATGGCAGACATAATCTTAAACTCTGCTTCGTCGTGTATTCTATGATGATAATTAGGAGGAGTTGCAGCAGTATGAATAAACTTAGCTAGTTTGTCATATTCTCTTTTATTGGTAAACTCATTTATCAGATCAGCAATCTGAGGAGTAGGATCATGATCAAACATAGTTCTCTTTACATCGTCTCCAACTTTAGTGCTTTGATACATTTTATACAACATATCATATACGCCTTTGTCTAGGTAGTCATCTATAACAATTGTTTTCATATTATTTCCTATACTGTTCCATAGTAAAAGAAGAACCAGTGAGTGTATTATAGTCAGCATCAAAGTTGGACCAAACCAAAGCCTCTGGTGCATCATATAGCATATCGCAGTTCTTACAATAATCTATAGAATCAAATTCATGCATCTCATGTGCTTTTCTTAGTTTATTGTATTCATCTCCATACCATACTTCCTCAATAGTCTGATGTGATAAGTGTCCTAATACTCCTTTACTATCTTGACCTAAAACCATACAGCAAGGAACAACAGCACCAGTCATACCATTATTACCACCTGCTCTTACAATCAGATCAGGAGAGAAAGGTCTACCACAACTTCTTTTCTTTTTACCAACTCTCCAGTCGACATCAAGTTGACCAGACCAGTTATGCATTTTCCATATAGAAGCCTTAACCCCAGGAACATGTTTAATCCAGTTACATATGTATTCACTACACTCATAGTTTACATTATCGTTATCTAAGATTAAATGATATGAACCTATATTACCGCCATACTCAATAGCTGCATTTGCATTATCTCTAACTTCATAGAAAGCATCTTTGCTCATTTGTTCTTTATACAATAGAGGATTATATCCGGTAACAGATATACGAGCAAAGTGCATACCAGCATCAATGGTTCTTTTCATAAGATCATCTTTAAACCAGAAGCCGTTAGTGATAAAAGACATTTTAAATCCTCTATCAGTACCAGCTTTCACAAAGTCAGGCAGTTTCTTATTCATGGTTGGCTCACCAGAACCTTCCAAATAAATCTCTTTACATTCTGTATCTGTTAACTGATCTAACATATTGACAAACATCTGGTAGTTCATCATTCTTTTAAATGATTTTTCTCTACCACCTTCAAAAGAATGTGGGCAGAAGGTACAAGTATAGTTACATGAACCACATATTTCTATGACTGCTTTCTCAATCATTATATTTCCTTAATATATAACTATATGCTTTATATATAGGTTAATAATGGATAGTGATAATTTCTTTTGTATATCACCATGGACTATGGTTTATGCACATGATAATGGCAAATATGGTCCTTGCAACTTTGCTGTGCCTGACGAGAATATGGGTGTTGATAACACATCTATAACAGAATGGATGCAGAGTGATAAGATGAATCAACTTCGATCTGAGATGCTTGATCCTAATTCTGATCATAAGTTAGTAAACCAAGTCTGCCAGAAATGTAAGTTTGATGAAGAAAGATATGACTGGTCTCGAAGACTTGATACTACAACTCAAGCAAAAAGAAAAAAAGATTACTGGGATATAATAACTCGATCTGTTAAGATGAGCCAAGTTGCTGGTTATGATTTTGATGAAAGAATATTAGAACTACAGCTTAGAGTTTTTGGATCTAAATGTAACCTAGATTGTTATATGTGCCATCACTTTAGCTCTACGACTAGACAGAAAATGGCATACGATAAAGGTGTATGGAATGATACTGTTTGGTATGATATGGATCGTTCTAAGAAATTATCAATGACTGCCAACTTAGATAAGGTAGATGATAATGTAGTTATTAATCAGATGATTGAATTAGCTCCATATGTAAAGACGTTAAAAATCATTGGAGGTGAGCCTCTTGTTATGAAGCAATACTATTCTGTATTGGATAGATTAGTGCAATCCGGCGAATCTAAAAACATTATAATAAAGTATCAAACAAATCTAACCAAGTTAAAGAATGGTAAACACAATTTTTTAAATTATATTCCCCATTTTAAAAAAGTTCTTATAACAGTTTCTATTGATGCCGTAGGTAAATATAATGATTATATTAGACGCAGATCATTATTTCAAGAAATTGAAGATAATATAGAAGCGTGTTCAAAATATGATAATGTTGTAATAAATCTAAACTCTACACTATCGGTTCCAGGCATACTACGGTTTCATGAGATAGATGAATACACTAAGAACAATCCTCACATAAGAGATAACAGCCACTGGTTAATAAAGGATCCAAAACAGCTTAGAATAAATAATCTACCTAAACCATTAAAAGATAAACTAATACCATATTATAAAGATAATCCAAAATATGCAGATGTAGTAAAGGCCTTAGAATTGCCTGAAGAGGATGATGCAAACTTTAAAGAGATATGCAACTACTTAATGAAAGGTGATGAAGCATATAGAGGAACTAAATGGGAGATGGAGTTATTTGATGTCTTTCCTGAACTAGAAGAATATTATAATGTTTCAGACTAACCCTACAGCTGATTGGATTATAAATCAAGGTATTAACTTTGAAGCGGGTATAACTTGTAGATTGAAGTGTCCAGGTTGTGCGCGCACATTCAACCCTACAGTATTAAAAGGAGCTAATGTTTATAGGTTAGACAATTATAAACCTATATTAGAAGCTGGTTATGAATTTGTATTTTGTGGTAATCACTCCGATCCAATTTATCACCCAGATTTTTTAGACACTATAGAATATCTAAACGACAATAATAAGTGTTTAGAAGTGGCTACTAATGGCAGTGGAATGACTGAAGACTGGTGGAAGAAAGCATTCTCATTAACAAATAAACATTCAAACAAAGGATTTAAAACAAGACGTGTAGGTACTGAATGGATATTTGCTTTAGATGGTGTGCCTGAAGAGTCTCATAAGTATAGAGTAAATCAAGATGGTGTTCATGTGTGGGAGATGATGAAGTTAGGAAGATCAATGGGCTGCGAGATAACTTGGCAGTATATTGTTTTTAATTATAATGAAAATGATATTGATCACTGTATGCAGATGGCAAAAAATTACGGCATGAATTTTGATTTAATACACTCCACTAGATGGTGGCCATTAACCAACCATCTAAAACCATCAGAAGAATATATAGCTAAAAGACGAACAATCACAAATGGAATGTTTCATATTAATATGTCAGACATAGACCCTAAAACTAAAAGATTAAAAAAATAATTATGACAAAGATAGCTCCAGATTGCTTACGACTTGAATTTGCAAAACAACTTATGTTTACAAGCAGAGGATACTTTTTACCTTGCTGCGAATGTGACACTAGAAATTCTCGTAAAGAGTTTGAACTGCTAGGTTTCTTTCAAGAAAAGTTTCATGTGGATAACCTTGAATCAGTTGAACAAGTAAAAGCTGTTATTAACTCTGATGAATGGCAGAATTTTTATAAAGACTTATTTAAAGATCCAGAAAATTCACCAGAAATATGTAAAGAATTTTGTAAGGCTAAATGATGAAAATAACATACGGTGATCAAACAATAGATTTCAAATGCCCTGATAAAGTTTTACTATCTTTGTCTGGTGGATTAGACTCAGCTTCGCTATTCTATCTTATATGTTTCCATTTTCCTGATACAGAGATAGTGCCATATACAGGACAAGATGTTACAGCTCCTATGGATTATGAATGCGCTAAAGATATATTGCAGTATATGAGAGAAACATTTCCTACTGTAAATATAAGAGACCATGATGTATATACATTTGATATTATGGATCCAGAATGGAGAGAATATGCTGCATCAAAGCGTGAGGAAGAAAAGATAACTTTACCAGATGGTACAAAAATAGATAGATGTCCTAAACTCTCCGGTCTTGTTAAAATACTAATGCTTAGAAAGAATACAGAAAGGCTCCGTAAACAATATCCAGATCATTGGATACTTACAGGTATGACTGCAAATCCACCTGTAGAAGAACAACACAAATACAATTTTTATAATGTGGCAGAACGGCGCAGGGATGATAGAACTGTTTCTCCATGGTTTTATAATCAGCTGTATCAACCCTATGTAAATGTAGATAAGAAGTTTGTGGCTGGAGTATATAAGTTCCATAACTTAATGGATAAATTATATCCTTTTACGTCATCATGTGTGGGTAGCGAAAGAGATACAGAATATTTTACCAAAGGTTGTGGTAAATGTTTCTGGTGTAATGAAAAGAAATGGGCATTTGAGACGTGATCAACATTGTTGTTACAAGCAAGCCAGTTGATGGCTTATTGCATTATAGCTATGAATACTGCTGTCAGCTTAATGCTAACGGTGTACCAGCACGTGTAGTTATTATACCTAGAGGTAAGTATCAGCACAAAGACTACATAAAATCATTAGATAAGAAATATAAGTATGTTGAGAATGTAGTAAACGACGATTACTGGCCAGAACCAGATGATGTTTCTATGACTCTTGGTCGTAGTATGGTATCAATACCCTATAAAGAACAAGCCAACTACAATATGGATCAGTTACTACTTTTACATGAACTGTTTAAGAATAAACTGATATCGGTATATTCTGAGAACGATACAGAAAATTATAAACCAGCATTAGATTATTTTAAAACAAAACAAATAGTGGATCTGTGTGATACTGAAGTATATCCTAATGGAGTTGGTACACACTTTGAGAAAACAATTAACTTCTCATTATATAAAGATCCTATAGACGATAAAGACTTTGAATATTTGTTTTTAGGTACGAATAGAGAATACTATAAAGATATTGAGAAGGTAATTAAAGATTATGACGATCATGGTATTATAACATATAACGATGACTATATTAATCCTAAACTAAACAATGTATTTGTACCTATAAATAACTTACTAGGAAAGTTTGGTACATATGTTTATACCAAATCTACCTTTGATCCAGCTCCTAGAATTTTTATGGAGTGTAAGTATTATAATAAAAAGATAATATATTTGAGAGATAAGTCAATACAAGATGGTGGTTCTGTTTATTGGAATAGGGAACCAAAAACTCCAAATATAGAACCGATAGTGAGGGCATATGAAAATATCATATAATGGTTGGGACAGAGAGTACCAAGAAAATAGAGAGATGTATCATATACTTTTTGATCAAGCAATGGTCAAAGAAGTTGAAGGTAGTACCGAAGGTTTAGAATCAGCAATTGCTTCATACACGGGACGATCATATTGTGTAGCTGTGGCTAATGCTACAGATGCTCTTAGATTTTCTTTATGGGGAATAGGACCTGGTGATGAGGTTCTTGTTTCTGACTTCTCATGGATCTCTACATCATCTTGCATTTCTATGGTAGGTGCAACTCCAGTGTTTTGTGATATAGGTCTACATAGCTATCATATATCACTCGATAGCATTAAACGTATGACGACTAATAAAACTAAGGCACTAATCTACACTCATCTTTATGGTAGTATGTCTGATACAAAAGAGATAGAACATTGGTGTATCAATAATGGTATTAGATTCATAGAGGACTCTGCTCAGTCTCTTGGCTCATCACTTGGTGGACGTAAAGCAGGTACTATCGGAGAATGTTCATCATATAGTTTCAATGGTAATAAAGTTGTTGCTGGTATATCTGGCGGTGGTATGTTTATGACTGATAACAAAGAACATGCCGACTATGTAAAAAGAGTAAGACGCCATGGTAAAGATAAAGACTTTGCTGAACTAGGTTATAACTCAAAGATGTTTATCACCAATGCAGATATTATACAGTATAGATTAACTCAGATGCCTAAGTGGCAAGAGAAGCGTAATCAGATAGCTGCCATTTATACCAAAGAATTAAAGTATGATGTTATATGCCAGAATATTCCAGTGGCACTAGAACACAACTTTCATAAGTTTGTTATAAGATTTGAAGATAAAGAACAACGTAAAAGAGTTAAAGATGGATTAAAGTCAATTGGTCTTAATGCAAGTATTCACTATGAAAAGCCTTTATCCGAAAATTCATTATATATAACAGAGCACCATAGAAAAGATAACTGCACAAATTCTCGCATAGCTTCTGATACTGTTATGTCTTTGCCTATACATGCTTGGCTAACTGATGAAGAAATAGATAAAATATGCAATACAATTCTAATGCTATCTTAACTATGTTACAGCGACAAGCTGTTAATCTTGATATCACTCATCGATGCCCTCTTGAATGTCCTAGATGCCAACGTGCTACATCGTTTACGTCCAAAGGTCTTAAAGTGCCAGGTCATGATATGAGTATAAAAGAATTTAGTAAAATAGTTGAACACTTTACACATATTAACTTTTGTGGGCAAGTATCTGATCCTGTTCATCATCCTAAATTCACTGAGTTTTTAGAACTGTTATATAAAAATAATAATACTGTATCTGTACATCATGCTACTGCAGCTAAACCTAGAAAGTGGTATCCAAAGGCCTTTCAAGCCAATCCTAATGCTCGTTGGTGGTTTGGAATAGACGGGCTTCCTAACGAGAGTCATAAATATAGAATAAACCAAGATGGAGAAAAACTGTTTGATATAATGGTCGAAGCCAAACAATATCTAAAACAAATTCCTGTATGGCAATACATAGTATTTAAATATAATGAAGATCATATACAAGAAGCATATGAAATGGCTAAAAAAGCAGAAGTACAATTTATGATTGTAAACTCGTCACGATGGCTAGGAGAGAATGATGAGTATAGACCATCAAAGGAACATAGCTTGAGTTTACATGATGGATGAACTAGATCCAAAATGTCTTGATGGAAGACAAGAAGCATTTGCTATTACTAATAGAGGCGAACTCATACCTTGTTGTTGGTTAGACAATCAAGTTAATAGAAAAGACCCTGATTATATAAAATTACTATTAGCTAGTTATATTTACGACTACGACTCGATAGAAGAAATTCTATTAACAGACGAATGGCTTGAGTTTCAAGAAAATCTAAAAAATGGTAAAGGGTTTACAATATGCCATTTAGTATGTAAGAAAAGAAATTCGCCACAACATAAAAGAGAAACCTTTTATAATGATGATGGTAAAGAAAGTTATATAAAAGAAACATGATACCTAACATACAACAAATAAGAGAACAGGGTTACCTTGGTGTTGACTTCTATTTGTCTAAGTCTTGTAATAAGTCTTGTCACTATTGCACTGCTTGGACTTTACAGATGCGTAACCTTCATGTTGATATGGAGTTTCTCACTAGAACACTTGATGGCTTTGATGGGCATAAGGTTAATGTTAATTTACTTGGTGGCGAGCCAGGGCTAATCAAGAACCTTAAAGAAGTTATTACTAAGATTAAAGAGTACGACAACATAAAACTATCTGTGCTTTCTAATTCTCTTGTAAGAAAGTTTCATCCATATGTTTTGGAAGATCCTAACATCTATTATGTTGAGCATCTGGTATTAGATTTCCATGAAGATAAGATAGAGAAGCTAGGCAACTTTCCATTCTTTGCTGAGAATGATATGAACAATTATAATCTTGTTATAAAGACACCAGGATACTTTGCTCATAGAGATAACCATGACTTATCTGAGATAGATCATAAGAACACTTTACTTAAAGAGTTTAATTCAAGGTCTCCAGATTGGACTGAAACAACACAAGCACCAGAATTTGATAGACGTATGTGTGCTGCCTTTCCGAAGGTACCAGTGATAGACTTTGAGATACAAAAGATAAGACACTGCAGTAAGAAAGTAATCAAAGGTTCTAAACAGTTTGATGTAACATACGAGAACCTACAAAAGATGATGAATTTTGAACTATTTGGCTTTGAGAAGTATTGTATAGGCTGTACTGAATACATAGATAAAAGACCTCAAGAACAAATACTGAGAATAATGGAAGCTGGAGCTGTATTATGAGAAAGACCTTGTTAGTAGGCGGTGATAGTTTTTCTGATCAGCGCTGTAACTCTTATGATGGAACAGACATTGTAACATGGCCTATTCTATTAGCTGAAAAACTAGATATGGATCTAGTGTGTTTAGCTCAATCAGGAGCAGGCAACGAGCAGATATATTCCTCTATACAAGACTATGTATGCAAAAACAATCCAGAAAATATAGGAATGGTTGTTGCTGCTTGGTCTAAATCAGAGAGAATGGACTATGAACTTGTTATGCATCACTCTAGTAGAAAATTGCCTAGAACATGGCATAACACTCGAGTAAGCCCACGAGGAGAATTATACCACTTTATAAGAAAAAGTATAAGAAACTTTTACAACTTACAGATGCTATGTGAGACTCATAATTTACCATATAAGCAGTTTCAAATGATTTCTCTATTTATGGATTATATATCCGAATATCATTCAGATGCATATGAAGAAACTAGATTGGACTGTATAAAATATATTAATGAATCGCCACAGTTCTTTCATATAGATAAGAGTAATTTTATAGGATGGCCTATCTATAATGAAGCCGGTGGTTTTGTTGTTGGAGATCATACAGTTCATCAACAATGGCGTGAGTTTCATAAACTTGCTAACGATAATCCTGATAGCTCATTCTTTAAAAGCGCTAAAGATGTTCCCCAGGATTATGTAATTGGACCTCATGATGGTCACCCTAATAAAATAGGACACAGATTAATTATGGAATTTATACATGAAAATCTTTAGTGCAGCATTTGGTCCTCACGATCATAATACATATGATGGAACTTGGCATAACCAAAGGGAAAGATATACTCGTCGTAAGCATAATATACCTTGGCACTATGATGCATATCCTCATCATACTACAGTAGATAAAATGAATAGACAAGATAATACTTCAGGTCAAGAATTTTATAACGAGTATTGGAACATAGAAGACGATAATATATTTGCTTATACAACAACCATAGGCGGTGTTACTCAAATGCCTGATCTTGAATTAAAAACAGAATTTATGGATTGGAAGCCTAATAACCTTTGGGACTATAAGAAAGATGGAAACATCTATTACATAGATCACCATCAATCACATGCAGCTTATGCATACTTAAATTCCGGTTTTGATGAGTCAGACATATTAGCTATAGATGGTCGAGGGTACAAATACAATACAGTGTTCTTTGATAAGAATGGCACACCTCATGACTTAAACTTATCTATAGGTGAACTGTGGGATTATTTTTCAAAAGAATTAGGCTTTGGCACTCTTGGCGCAAGTAAAGTTATGGGATTGGTAGGTTATGGCAAGTCACGTAAAATACTTATGAAACTTTATATGCTGTTAGATGAGTTTTGGAGTATGGAAGATAGAAAAGATAAGAAAATTTGGTATCAATTATGGAAAATTGTTCAGCAAGAAAATCCAAGACATATAGCATATACTTTACAGCAAGCAACTCAAGAAAGAATTATGGATGCTGTAAAGAAATATAAGACTAGCGACAACTTGTGCGTCACAGGTGGTGTAGCATATAATGGATATATGAATGAATTACTAACAGAAGAATGGAAGAATGTTTTTGTTCCACCTGCTCCTGGTGATGAAGGCCAAGCACTTGGAACATATATGCATGCTGACTATACTCTTAATAACAATATTCATATACCAGATGTGTATGCAGGTAAAGAGTATGAATTTATTGGTGATGAGAAAGTAGATATAAAAGAAGTTGCTCAAGCTATTGCTGATGGCAAGATCATTGGTTGGTTCCAAGGTAAGTCTGAGAGTGGACACAGAGCATTAGGTAATAGAAGTATTCTTGCAGATCCTAGAAATCCTAAAATAAAAAGTATTATCAATCACACAATAAAACAACGTGAAGACTTCAGACCCTTCGCTCCATCTGTACTTGAAGAACATTATCAAGATTACTTTGATACTAAATCACCAAGCCCTTATATGTCTCGAATAGTAAAAGTAAAGTCTAATAAGATTCCTGGTGTGACTCACGTTGATAATACATCTCGTATTCAGACAGTGAACAGAGAACAGAATGAGAAGTTTTATGATCTAATCAATGAGTTTTATAAGATTACTGGAGTGCCGATGTTACTTAACACTAGCTTTAATTGTCAAGAGCCTATTGTAGAGACTCCAGAGGAAGCTATAGATACCTTTAATAGAACTGAAATGGATATATTAGTAATTAATGATTATATCATGCGTAAAATGGGGTAACAAGTTTAGTCACGAACACGTGAATAGATTATATACAATGGTATCTAATAACATAGACATACCATTTACATTTGTTTGTCATACAGAAAACTCAGATAACATACATGAAGATATACAAATAAAACCTTTAGATACTTCTTTAGGTTTAGAAAACTGGTGGTGGAAACTAACTCTATTCGACCAAGAACCAGATCAACATATGTTCTTTGATCTTGATGTGGTTATACAAAACAATCTACAGCCTATTATTGATAGCATAAGACCTAGCAAGCTCTGTATGGTAAAAGCCTTTTGGAAAGACTATGAGCTAAAAGGTAATGATATGAATTATAACTCTTCAGTTATGGTTTGGAGTGGCGATCTATCTCATATATGGAATAAGTTTAAAGAAGACATTGATCACTATACTTGGGCATATAATGGCATAGACGGCTTCTTATACCATGAGATAAAAGATATAAACACCTTTCCAGAAAAGCTAATCTACTCCAGACTATTTGGTATTGATAAAGATAACTGTTACACATATGGCGACTTTAAGGGATACTATGGTATGCCAGATTATACAGTATGTATCTTTAATGGTTGGAGACGTGATAAGAAAGATGGCAAGTATCTGTTAGATGACTATGGCTATAAAGGTATGGAACATTACTGGAATGGTAAAGATAACTTTACGGGTATTGATACAAGAGTTTGGGAAGCTCTATGGGAGTGTGAGTATTCAGGTGGTGATACTAAACATTTCTTAGACAGTATGTCGCCTAATCAAGTTGCATCTAAGCAATGGTTAATAGAAAATGTTAAAGAACATCATCAGCTTAGTATAAACAAAGTTCAGTTATGGGGTGGATGGTTTGCTCACCCTATATCCTCTATGCTTGTAAATGATTTATACTCAGTCAATAGAATAACTAATCTCGACATAGATGATAACGCTCTACACTATTGCAGGTTATTAAATTCTCACCTTAAATATCTTCATGTATTAGATACTCATTGTGCAGATGTATTAGATAAACATAAAACAGATATTGATACTGACTTGGTTATTAACACATCATCTGAACATATGCCACCATTACATACTATACTAGCAAAGAAAGAATATAAAGACAACTGTCTCTTTGCTGTACAAAGTAATAATATGTTCCATGTACCAGATCATATCAACTGTGTGAATAGTGAAGATGAGCTAGTTGAGAACACTGGCCTCAAAGAAATATTATATAAAGGTTCTTTAGATATGCCAAATGGGTATAAAAGATTTATGGTGATAGGATATGCGTAGGGTTATATACAGTTTCTACATAGATATACCTAAAGAAAAACTTGTATCGCATCATGAGTCTAAGGACAAGTTCGCTGATAACTATGAATGGTTACTAGCAAGTCAACAAAGATATGCTGAATCAATTGGTGTCGACTATAAACATTTTGTAAAAGATAAAGAGTTTGATGAATATGCTAAATGGTTTAATGATAACTATCCAGATGTATCATATTATAATATAGTTAATTTTTGGAAGATAAAACTATTACACAATTTATCTGAAACATATGATGAGGTATTATATTTAGATATAGATGTGATACCTGTGACTGACCTTAACTTCTTTGAAGAAATAGACTTATCAAAAGGTGTTGCTCTTATGACTGGTACTGCCACAGGTCAGCAACCTATAAACAAACTACAGACTCATAACTATACACACCATGTAAGATCACCTATGGCTAAGATGTGGAACAGTAGATGTATGCTTGGTGAAAGTGGAATGTGGGTAGATGAACCAGATGTATTTAATACAGCAATAGTAGGTGCAAGAAAAGAACACTTAGATAAGCTAGGATACTTTGATAACTTTGAAGAGACATTAGGTCTAATGTCTAATATGATATCAGATCCAGATTTCTATCCTGAGTCTATAAGTTATATGTTTGGATATGATAACGAAACTATATGGGGATATAAGACTTATATGAATGAAGTCGAGTATCAAGTCTTAGGAGAACAGTGGCACTTCTTTATGGATAAATGGAGTTATATAACAAAGAATGCAAAGTTTATTCACTGTGTGAGTAAAGACTTTGACTATGTAAGGCAATGGTGTGAAAAGAATAATATTCAGCTTATATAGAAATGATCTTGCTGATCACGAATCTGTTCCCATATTTAAAAGAGAACAGTTTAGGAAATATGCATATCATATCGAGCAAAAACATAGAGACTATGCCACAGCTGTTGGTGCTGACTACAAACTGTTTAAACCGTATTCAACAGATTATATTGATGTACAGTTTGAGAAACTTAATATGTTCGAAAAGCTGCGTAATGAATATGACGAGATAATGTATATCGACTTTGATGTGATACCTAATACTACAGTAAACATCTTTGAAAGATTTGATCTAAACAAAGTATGTGCCTTTGATATAGAAGTTGCAGATATTGATAATGAGCAATTACGTGAAAGGTTTAATGATAACTTTGAATGGAATTCCATGGATATGTATACAAAGGCTCATAATAAAAAAGCCATGTTACTCTTACATGATATAAATGGTACTCAGAGTTGTATCAATACAGCCGTTATTGTAATGAATGCAGACTGTGTTCGTAATCTTAATTTTGCTGAGAGATCAGTAGAAGCTGTATGTACATTTAATGATTCGTTGGAAGATAATCTTTATCCAGAACCAATCTCTAAGAATTGGGTGTTAAACAACGAGGTTATATTCTCTTATATAATAGAGAAATACAACGTACCATTTACTAATATTGGAATGCCTTGGAATTTTATACTAGATCACAATGAACAGAACATGACTGCAGCTGCACACTTCTTACATTTTGTTCATAAGAAATTTGATCTATTCTTCGGGTAGTGCAATCATTGTTGCATACTTAATAGCTGATAAGAAGTCTTTTGACTTTCTTAGTTTAGCCTTTAGTTCTCTATCTTTACTAGACTTAATAGCCTCTACCTCAAAGAGTTTAAGTTTCATTACAAATAATTTTTCTTTCATGTCTTCTTCGACGAATGGCTCAAACAAAGTATCTACAAGTGCTTCATATAGATTACTGTTCACACCATTGTTATCAAAGATAAGACCCATCTCTTTACCAGTGGCAATGATAGTTTCACGAAACTCTTCATTTTCTCTGCGAAACTTGTTGAAGGTGTTCTCATGAATTTTGTCAATATCCATCTTACTAATTAACCATTCATAATCAGCATCACCTTCTTTAGCTTCAATAATATAAGGAATCATAACTAAATTATCATCAGTAGATTTATCAGAAAGAAATAGCACTTCTATCTCTGTGCGTTCATTGTTAACAAAATGAGCTGTGTGTATTTCTAGGTTATGTATAGTCATTATGTTGTAGTCTCCATTTTAAGTCTGTGGGTTGCAGCTACAACGGCTGAACCGTTAGGAAATTCTTGTGTTCGGTAGTCATCAAGACCTACATAGCGTGTTTGGTAATTACCGGATCCATTAAGGATAGTATCTGTCATACCAGACCCAAGGTTTATTCCACTACCGTTGAAGTTATAACTTAGATGTGATCTTGCTTCGGCTTGAATAGATTGGGTTAGCCAAGCATCCATCTCAGCTTGAGTGTATTGCTCAATGTTTGCATCTGCATTACGGATAAACAGCATCTGCACCATACTAGGTGCAGAAATATTATTAGCTTTTAATAGATAATAACCCTGAATATTAGTTGGCTGGTCTTGTTGTTCGCCAATACCACCAGCAGTATATGCTCCAACATTTGCCCTACTATCAATATATATTGCATCATTTGATATTGCTGTATATCCTGACAGGGTTGAACTGGTATGAATGTAATATGTTCCTGGTTGCCCTGCAGCACCTGTCATTGTATTAAAAGCTGGTCTGATAAATGTATCTTCCACATCTTGCCTAGTCATGGCTCTAATATTACCACTTGTCTGATAGATTGGAAAGGCAACATTATTTGTATCTGCTGGATAACCAACAGTGGCAAATCCCTGATGGACGCAACTATATTCTACTGTCACTGTGGATATATTAGGTGTTTCTGCTTCAGTGTGAAAGTTTGTTACATCGGTTGTAGAAGCGCCAGCTTGCTTTCTGGTATCACTAAGACCACCAAGGTTACCTCCACTGTTTTGTCTTGATAGAATTACTGAGGGGTTTTCTCCGTATAGGTATCTAACCCTATCCTTAACAGCATTTATCTGAGCTGTTGTCATCTCTTTAAGGTTATTAGACCCATCGAGTGTAAGAGGTGTTCTAACCGCCATTTAATTAACTTCCTGCACCATATAGTGTCTTCAGAGCTGTACCATCACTACTATATACCACAAATGTAACAACATCTTTTAGTTCATCTGAAGAAACAGCATCATCTGCAAGATGTTCTATTGCAACTGCATTATCTGCAATCTTGGTTCCATCAACAGCATCAGCTGCAAGTTCGGTATTGCCAACAGCACCAGAAGCAATCTTTGCGGCAGTAACTGCATTACTAGCAATTTCAGTTTCACCTACTGCATTATCTTTGATGTGTTCTGAACCGACAGCATCATCTGCAATCTTGGCTCCAGTAACAGCATCAGCTTCAATCATGTCTGTTACTACCTGAGTTTCACCTATAATACCTGCGGTTGTTGCACCTAACACTCTATCTGCTGTAACTAAGTTTTGTAGTTTAGCATATGTAATAGCATCATCTGCAACTTTAGCAGTAGTAACTGCAGTATTGTTGATCTTGTCGGTTGTAACGGCAGAGTTATTAATCTTAGCAGTAGTGACACCACTGGCTGCAATCTTAGCAGTAGTAACAGCAAGATTTGCTAGTTGTGTTGTTCCAATAGAACCTGCAGAAATCTGTCCAGCTCCAATAGCTCCTGATTTTAGAAAAACTCTTCCGCTTGTAACTGTGAAGCCATCTGAGTCAAATTCTGCAATACCTTTATTAGAAATTGTAGCATCTTCGCCTGAAATAACTCCACTTGAAATGTTTATACCTTCGCCTGCTGAAATAGCACTTCTGATATTAGCATTGGTTACTTTGCTATATGTGTAAACTCCATTGTTACCATATGCAAGAGAACCAAATCCTGTACCACTATTTGCTGCAGAGAATATTTCCATAATGGTATCAGAGTCAATACCTTGTAGGTAAGTTTCGTTAATAGCTCCAACAATACTATTTTTAGCTACTGTGAGTAGATCGCCGAGAGGACCCACCACTGTCTGAGCACTATCTAATTGTCCATGGATTTCACCGATAGCAGGACCTACTGTACTTGCTGTCGTACCCATAACACCAGATGTAATTGTACCTAGTTTATTTGTATTAGATGTGGAAGCTGATAGTGCACTTGAAGCATTAGCATCAACTTCATTAATAGCAACTACTAAGTTTTGATCAGCATCTGTAGTTAAAGATGTTCTTGTACCTAAATCACTATCAAGGCTATTAATTTGTGTTTCGTGTTCGTTGATTGCGCCTCTAAGTGTAGATGCACTAGTTGTTAAAGCCGCACTACCAATCTCAGCATCTATCTCATTAATAGCTGCTTTAACACTAGACTTATTTGTTGTTGTAAGATTAGCAATCCCACCTATATCTGAGTCTAGTGAATTAATAGCCTGAACTATATCACTGTCAGTCCCTGATGTAGACATAAGATCAAGATCACCTACCTTATAGGAAATCTCATTTACTTTATCTTTAAAGACGGCTACTGTATCTGTTAGATTGACTGTTGTTCTGGCCATTTATATTTTCTCTACAAGTTTACCGAGGAGATGTTTGATTTCACTCATTTCATTTTTTAATAAACTTACATCTTCCTTCAGTTGTTTTTCTTCGTCTGCTTTTGCAGATCGTAATCTTTTTCTCTCACGAGCTGCTTCTATTTCACTTCTATTTATATTAATTATGGCACCCGATTTTGGGTCCCTCACTAGATTAGAATGTCCATCAACCTTTAACATTATACACTCAGAGCAATTATTCTTAGGTCTTGTATAACTGGAGGAGTTGAAGTATTAGTTGATTTTAATACTATCTTAACTTGGAATTGTGAGAAAGCATCCATGGTTCCGCCATCACCACCTACCAAATATCTGTACTCTCTGAATACATTAATATTTTGATCAGAAGGAATTTCAGTTTCAAGTGTAGCTAGTACCCAAGTTGAATCAAGTAAGTTACCTGCAGCTGCTGTATCTGAAGCATTTGTTCTATAGTAAACATCAAAGCTTGCTGCAGATGGTCTGTTTGCACCAATCATAATCTTTAACCCAACAGCTGACTCATCAAGAACCACAGGTGAGGTAATATGTTTAGATAGATGTGAACCACCGGTTGGATTTGTTTCAGCAACATACTCTAGTGGAATATTACCACCAGTACCACTTGCAACTTGTTGATCAACTAAATTTCTTACGGCTGTTACAGAAGCACGTTGAAGATCAACTACTGGTGCTACTATATCAGTAGATGTAGACACATCAATTTTATATGTTAATGATTTACTACCTGATAAGGAAGCCGTTTCATTCTCACTTGAAGCAATTAACCTAGGGTTTGCAAAGGTATTATTATCTCTATTTGATATGCTTTGATAACTACCATCTACAGAATATGCAGTTTCAGATCCAGCAAATGATTTACCTGATGTAAACTTAGCTGAGTGCGAAATTAAAGTCTGTGCTGGAGAAAGTGTTTCAACATATGGTACTACTGTATCCATCATAATATTTCTCGTGACAGTAATATTATCACCACCACCAGCTACAGCTTGATTTGCAGTATCTGAATTACCTGCAACAAACTCGAAGCCTGTACCATCTACTTTAGTGACTGCTCTTGTACCATTAATATTAGATGCAGCTATTCCACCGAATGTTGCAGCTCCTGCAATTGTTACTGAGTCACCTACTACAAGGCCATGACCAAATGCAAGAACCTTAACTGTAGCACTTGAATTTGTAGAATCTAATGGATTACTTGCCAATAAGATTGGTGGGATTGGTGCATTGTTTAATGTAACATATCCACTTTCTACAGTAAAGTTAGCACGATCAATAGTAAATGTTAAATCTCTTTCTTGATCTGGTGTCCATGTTCTACTATTCTGAGATTTAAACAATGAACCTAGTGTAGGTTGTTTAGCAACTCTTAGTTCTGTAGAGTTAAGCATTAGATCACCAGCTTTGGCTACATACACATTATAGTCTATAGAATCAGCAAGTAGAACAATAGAATATTCCATGTTACCATTCAAGTAAACTGGCTCATCAAACTCAAAGTAAGTTACTGCACTTGCGTCAGCTGATATGTTTACATCAGAAGGTGAAAGAACCTTAACTCCATTAGGTATAACTTCATCTGCTGATGGAACACCATTTACGGTTGATCTAATTTGCAACATTACCGGAACTGTTGTATCTTTAGTTTGGAATCTAACACCAACTCTAGTTATAAATGCACCATCATTTTCATCAATAAAGAATGTCTGAGCCAAAGGATCTCTACGACGTTGATTCCTTGGATCAAGCTGAGGATTTCTTTCAATAGCAAAGTCTCGTGAACTACGTCGTCTACGTCTACGTGGTTGAACAGGTGGAGGTGGAGCTGCTATAGTTAGCACTCTAGTTGTTGTAAATGTTGCTTGTCTAGTCTCTAATACACCTGTTGATGCAAAAGGTTCTTTTGCAATTGATGTTGCATTCTCATCATTAGGTACACTAATATCAAGTAATTTAAACTCACGTGTACCAGTTCTAAACTTAATTGCATCGGTATTAGGTATAAAGAATGAACCTTCAATAGAACCATCAGTTCCTGTTGTAAGTGTTGACTTACCATCAGGATGTTCAGTTGCTCTATTATGTCTATTACCAAAATCATCAGTAGTAGTAGCAAATCTAGTAAATGTTTCTGATCTTACCCAATCAGCAACTGGTTTGTTATTAAAGAAAGCATACACTTGAGTGCTAGGTTTAAGACCTTGTGCACGGAAGAAAACTTTCTTAGATCGCATAAACGGAATAAATGCAACATCTAACACACGATCATTAACAAACTCTCGTACTGTTTCTGAAGCAACAACTCTGTTGACTGCTAATATATTATTTCTTGCTGTATCTCTGGCTGTTAGATTTGCCCTTGGTGTATCATTTCTTCCTATCCAGTTCCATCTCCATGTATTCCATAGTAATGCACCATTATTAACAAGTCTTGTTCCACCATCTTCCACACGATCTGGTAATCTATCAACAGCAGTCCACTCATCTGATGATGGTGAGAGATCAATAAACCCTTCATTTAGAATAACAGCAAATGGGTTAATATTCATTGCTTCTGTTGCGAGAGGTTGATCAACATAATTTGTATTATCATGTTTTAGGTATACACTATCACCTTTAAGAATTGTGTTACTAGATTGATCAGAGTCATAAATTAGTCTAAGGTTATTTTCTTCAAACCATGGTCGCATAATCCTAGCTTCTGGATCAATAGCTGCATTATAATCTGCAGACATATATGACCTAGCTTGATCAGCAAAGTTATCCACAAAGAAACCAGACTGTGTTCTATTATTGCCGCTAGCATCAAGAACAGCAAATGATGATGTATCTAATTCAAGAAGGCTTAGTGATGTAGCCTCTTCAACATTATCAATTCTTTCTTCTAGTTTACCAATGTCTCTCATAGTAAAGTTTTTAGCTTTAATAGTAGTTGAAGTGATATCTGTATCACTAACTGTATATGGATTCATATCAATATGGAATAAATCCAGCGAGTTATTTGGAGCTGGTGGTAATTGAGGATTAACACTAGCTGCACCACTAATAGTATCAATAAAACTATTTTTATCAATCGTCACACGAACCTTTTTACCAAGGTAATATTCTGCATCAAATGTGATAAGACCTGTATTCTTAGGCATCTCATTAATTCTAGCACCTGAACCAAAGTTACCTGAGCTGTTAACACTTGAACGGAAGTCTAATACATTTCTTAGAGATACTTCAGTGCCATTTGCTTGTGTGTATGACGGAATGTTTTCATAGTCAACTTGACCTGTATAAGAGTTAACCGCAAAGAAATCTCCAGATGTACCATGGACAAAGTGCTTATATCTTACAAACACATCAGATCCTGGTGTAGCAGCTCCAGCTTTCTTAACCATTCTACCGTTTAGATATGCAAAGTCACGTTGACCATTATCTAAATCGTATAACGTTGTTAAGTCAGCACCATCTGAGTCAGCAAGAGTAATTCTAGTGATGCTACTTACATCAGCCTTTGTAAAGTTTAGATTACCAGAGCCATCCGGTGTGATTGTTTCTGTTACTTCTGTAAGTGTTTTGGTTCTAACAGACCCTGCACTCTTATTTACATAAGTAAGGATCTCATAAGTACCATCTTGTTGGCCAGTTAAGTTAGATGCAGCAGTACCAGCACCAGATGCTGTAAAGATAACATCAATATCAGAGTCAGCATGTGCTGCAATCCAATCACTAGTGTCAGCAAAAGTTTCCCCTGTATTGGTTACTGTAATAGTAGCAGATCCACTACTTATGTTTGCTGTTCTATATCTTTGTACTGTAAGACTAATATCTGTAATAGTCTTTGGTCTATCCCCAGGAACTGGAAATAATAGACTTGTTGATGCTTCATCTTTAAATGCTGCAAGACTATTTTCAAGCACTAGTGTCATATAGTCTGTAGAACCAGTACCAATTGATTTTGTATTTCTTTTATTTTTACCAGAAGCAATTTGTACATCAAACAGATATACTCTATAGTTCGATCCGTCTTCCTCTACAGCTCTTACACGTGCTGTACCGATAGCAGTACCAGTACCAGCAGTATTCGGAAATAGTGTAACTTCTTGGAATGATGCAATATTAGGTAAGCCTTTATTAGCAGATACTATAACATATTGGCCATACGCAGCGGCTGTTACTTCATTATTTTCTGTCTGAGTTGTTCTAGGTTTACTTACTCCAATTCTAACTGGAGAGTTGATAACAGCTCTATATCCATCTACATATGCAACACCAGGCGAAATATCAAAGTCTAATACACTTTCGTCTGAATCATTAGTATCAAAACTAATAGCAAACCTTTTAGCAATATAGTTACCTGACTCTTCACTTGTTCTAAGAGCCATTCTGTCTTCTATTTTATTATAATCGTCAGTACCATCAACCTGTGTAACTATGATACCGTCAACAACTTTAGCAACATATACAAAGTTATCATCTGCTGCAAGATCAGCTTTATTTGCTATATTAAGTCTAATTCTATATCTGTCAGCACCAGGTGAAGATATGTTTGGTGTTGCACCTGTGTTATCATATAGTGCAGTTGTATCATCTACAGTAACAATGTCTTGAGTTACTTTAAATCCAATTACAGCATCTGGGTCAGAGGTGTATTTAGATAAGATCATTGACTGTTCTCTTGCATAGACAAAACGATCTATAGCAAAGAAGTCACCAGCATGAATGGATACTCGAGTACCTGTACCTGTAGCTGGATTAGCAACAGTATTTGTAGTTTGTACAGTAAGTGTTTCTCCACCACCGGTAAGTGTATCACCTGCAGTAACTCTCACAGGAGTAGAACCGGATGTTCCACCTGACGAACTTATATACTTAACATAAATTGTTGCTGGTTCGGAAGCTGATACTCTTTCTACAGCCTCAAGAACTTCTACAATAATACTATTACTGGTTGAAGTTAAGTTTAAGCCTATAATATTTCCAGTTGGTAGATTACCAACAAGTTTAATAAATTCATATCCAGTATTAATAGTAGTGCCACCAGGATTAACTGCAGCACCCTCTCTGAACATATGTCTACCCATCCGAGAAATCTCAGACTGAGTAATAGTTTGCATTTGTGTAAGCTCACGGGCTTGTAGAGCACGACCTGAGTTAAAAAGGATTCTATGATAGTTATCACTATCCAGAAAATCATCTTTATAGGTTGAACTAAATGTATTTTTTGTTAGGTCTGTACTCATTTTTTCTACCGATTATATTTGAATTACGATTTTAATATCTTCTGCTGCATTAGCTGATCTTGTTACTGCTGCTCTATTATCTATAAAGAGAACATCACCCGATGATTGATTTACGTCAGAGTATGTAAATGCTCTTGTATCTGCATCATAGCTTGCAGATATTAAAGTACCTGCTCCAGCACCACTACCTTGTTCAGTAACAGGTTCATTTTCTTGGAATGCTAAAAAGCCAGTGTCTTCTGTCTGGTGATAATAAATCTTATCTGAGTCAAAGCTATCAACATATGCTTTAGCTCCGGATGTTCCACCTACAATAACATTGTCTGCTGTAAAGGCTGAAGTAATAGTAGACAAATCAAAGAGTAGATATGGTAATGCAATACCAGTCTCTGCTGTAAAGTCTGAGTCTGCATGCATCTTAGGATTCTTAATAAGACCAATCTGACGGAAGTCGTTACCAACAATAAAGTCACCACTCTCAGTTCCATCTGGTTTGGCATTAAACATTAGTGCACGTGATCTTAAATCATCTCTTGGATCTGCTCCGACACCAGCTTTTGGACCAAAGATAGGTCTTACGGCTGCACTTGTGCCGCCACCACCAGTGATAGTAATATCAGCATAGCTATAACCAGAACCGAATACCATTGTATTGTCTGATTCTAATACTTCGACTTTAGTAAGAATGTTACCAGCAATAGTTGCCACAGCTTTAGCTCCAGTACCATCACCTGCAATAGTAACAGCAGGTGAAGATGTATAACCAGAACCACCATTTGTTACTGTATATCCTAGAAGTTGCCCAGGTACTGCTGCATTCTGAATACCAAATTGTTCCACTTCTGATGCTGATGAATTGCCATCAGTTGATAAAATCTTAGTCACAGGCATAAAGTTAGCTGCTAAGAATTTAGAAACAGTAAGTGCACCTAGTGAGTATAAGAATTTCCATACATAACCATCAGACGTTTTAAATGCACCTGCTGCAGTCCCTGTGGGTTTCACAGTGGATATAACAGAAGCCCCCGCCGCATTACGTCCTGGTTGTAAACAAATGTATACATGGTTTTCATCAGTAAATACATAATATGATTGATTAGGATGGCCAGCTTGATCATCATTAAAGCCCGAATAGATAGAACCAGAGGACCAATTATATCTTGGAACAACAAACGTTTTATCTGCTACTGTCTTCATTGACTGTAGAGAAAAACCAAGGTTTCTAACTTCTCGTAAAGTATTCTCTGGTGTTGGTGCAGTATCTGTTCCGTTCCAGACTTCTGATTTACCAATACCAATATAATAGTTATTATCAGAACTGTCGATATCAGTAATGATGCTTTCTAAAACTTGCTTTTTAAGTTTATCTGTAATTATCGCCGCCATTGTTTTTCCTTATGAAGCAACTGTTTTCGATGCCAAGTGCCAGTTAGAGCCGGACCATATAAAGAAACCAGCTTCATTTTGAGCAACAGTAACTGATGATGCACCACGTAAGTTAGTAGGTGTAATCACAACAGTTCCTGCGCCGCTGTTAAAAAAGTATTTAATCTCACCAGCACCAGCATCTCCAGCGTTACCATTGGCTAGTGTAATACCCGTAAGATTAGATGTTCCTGCAAAGTGTGTAGTTGGTACTGTAAGACTCATAGCTTGTGCAGATGCAGTGATCTTTTCAGCTTTAAATCTAACACCATTCTCATGAGCAATTTGTCCAGAACCTTTAGAACCAAATCTAAGATCAATGTCTGCATCAAAACCTTTTGAAGATATTGATGGGCCAGTACCACTTGCTGCGTTACCAATAAGAATTTGGTTAACAGCAGATGATGTTGCAGTAACTTCGATAAGCTCTGCTCCGTTTAAATCATTGATAGATGTACCAACTTTAGGTGTATTTAGTATTGGTGAGGTAAGAGTTTTATTTGTAAGAGTTTGAGTATGATCATTAAATACAAATGTATCACTATCAGTCAAGAGAGGAAGATTAATATTTCTATCTGCCGCTAATTCACTTACAGCTACAATATACTGGTGATCTGCACTCGTATCATTAAACTGTGGAGTTGTTAGAATAGGAGAAGTCAAAGTCTTATTAGACATTGTCTGCGTTGCTGTATTAGAAATAACTTGTGTACCTACTGCAGGTAGAGCAAGAGTAATATCACTCGATGGGTTACTTGCAACTAGTGTTGTTTCCCACTGATCTACATTAGTGCCTTCAAATTTAACACCTTGATCAGTAAGACTTACTCCTGATGCAAGCTGATCGGAATCTCCACCTAGTAGTAAGTAAATATCGACAAAATTATCATTTAATTTTTGACCTGCAATACGGAGTGTATCACCAGTTCCGTCATTAGCAGTAGTGCCTGTGTTTACTATTTGTCTTGCCATTTTAACTCTCGTTTAAATCTGTTATCTTTATTTATAATGGTTATGCTGAGTCTGAATCGTACCAAACGTAATTAACTTTATCAAATGTCTCAAGATCAATATCCATTCTTGGTACACGGAAGTCAATTCCAGCACTATCTTCATCGTGTGTTGGAGAAGTAACACTTGCAAACTCTGCAAGGTCATCGTATGTTCTATCAATCTGTTCTAATGTATATGTATTATATCTTTCAACTGTTGATCTCACGTCTGTTCTTACCATTGAATCATCTGATAGTGCAAACAATTGTGTAATATCAAGCTGTGTTGGTACTGGATCAAAGTCAGCTACGGATATCAAGATTGGATCTGGGTTGATGTTTGGTATCGCAAATGGCATAATACTATTATTATCAGGATTATCAGAAACAATTTGAACTTCTCCACCAACATACATACCTGCAGGGTGGACGAATAGTTTATATTCTTCTAACCAACTTGAGATAGGCTGATCTGCTTTAATAAGAACAGCAAACTCTTGATATAACTTATCATCTGTAAGATACTTTTGTGACTCAGGGCCAATCTTTGATGCTTCTATGTCATCTCTATTACCTACAATAAACACATTCTCTTTTGTATATACAACATCTGGTGAGACACCAAAGAATGTACGGAAGAATTGTTGAATACTATAAAGGGAACCCTTTGATCTATAGAGTGTATTAGAATATTTTGCTGCAGCTCTTTTATTTTCAAAGCCTTCAAAGTATTGTTGACCAAGTAGTAACTCGTCTTCAATATAAGAAAGCAATTCTATATCAGCTTCAGTAATATCTCTTGTTCTGAATAGATCATCTAAGTAGCGAGTAGGAGACGCACTGTCTTGATCATAGTCATAGTATGCCTCAAGAAAAGAAACAATCTTTGGATATTCTTGTAGAAAATAAGCAGGCAGAATACTCTTTACTGAACGTGTATCCAGTAGCGATAGACTTCGTCTGTTATTATCAATTCTTGTTTTATCTTGAGCCATGTTTACTTCTTATGTTGATGTAACAATAACACCTTGAGAGAATGATGGACCAGCATCATATTCTAAGACGTCATTTCTAATAGGGCTAATAGCAGACTGATTAGCTGGCGTTACAGTAATTTTAATATAGTCAGTACCACCAATAATTTCTTCTACTAAAAGACCTACAATACTAACAGTAGCAGTTGACGCCTGGTATGAACCAACGTTGTCATTTAAGATAGTCTGTGAAGATAATGCTAATACTTCTAATTTAGTTGTATTTAGTTTGTTTCTTATAATACATACTTCACCTTGGTATTGGAATGATGAAGAAATAACACTATATTCTTTAGAATCCGGTTCAGCAATAGTTGCTGGAAATCTAAGTGTAGTATCTTCAAGAATGTCTAAGTTAGGAACCATTCTCTGCTGTAGTTTAATATTAGCACGTGAAGACAGAACAGCTGAATCCACTTCATCAATAAGAGATAGCATATTTGATCTACGGAATGATTGACCAAACTTGCCTACATTAGAAGCAAAGTATGAAGACACTTTATTTTGTATTGTGTCTTGGACATTATTAATAGAGAGTGCAGTCAACTTAGGGTTGAACTGGAAGAATACTTCGGTTTCAATAAATGTCTTAACTGGATCCTCAAACTTTACACCAAAGCCAACAACCGATAGTTGTTTAGTCAAGTCTAAAATACTATTTTTAGTTGCAGTTATTGCATCTGCAGATACATCATCATTAAAGGCAATAGATAAGAACACCACACCAAATTCTGGTTTAAGTGCATCTTGCCCACCGAATGCTTGAATATCTTTAATAAGTGTTCCAAAGTTTTTAAGAACAAGTGTAGAGTAATCAACTGCTGTAACCATTCTATTCTGTGCAGCATATTGAAATGGTGCATTCTTACGAATAGATGCTAGTGACTCAACTGTATCACCACCAATAGATTTAATATTTGTAAGAACATTAATATCAAACGAATCTCCACCAACAATAGGTGTTACTTTATTTACGGCAGTAAAAGAAGTTGCGTTATTAGCTTCAGCGCCTTTTACTTGAAGATATTCTATTGTGACTTTATTACCAGCAACTGGTGTCTTTCCAAGAGTGTTACCATCACCGAATGTAAGCTCATAGAAACCATTTGGTGCTTCTTTCATAATATACAAACGGGAGTTCTCGTCAATCTGTGTTGCTGTATTAATATTGATATAAGAAGTAAAGGCAGTATCAGATGGTGATTCAAATACCTTTACAACAGCTGTCTCAGTGTCAATAGACTTATCTGGTATTACATAGACATCATCAAGACTGTCAGCACCCACAAAGAATGTCTTAACTCTTGCAGTACCTTCTTTAATAGTAATATCACTAGAACCATCTATTGTAAGCATTTGGTAAAGGCCATAGCCATTATCTGTACCAGTTACTGTTTGTGTTGTTTGGAAAGTATATGTGATATCATCTACAACGGAGGTAAACTGTGTACCAGATGGTAGAGATAGTGTAACAGGTCTGTTAGCAAGTGCTCCTACATTTACGGATAACTGGACACTAGCAAATGATGCAACCTTTGATTTTGGAATATAACCAATACCTTCAGCAATAGAGACAAGAGAGGATCTCATCTGAGCTGTAGAAAGATATGATTCATTCAAAGCAAAGTTAGCAATCAATCCATTATAGTGTGTGTTATATGCTAGAACATCAAGGAGATTGTTAAGACCAGCACCTTCAAAGTTGTAGTCATTAAATTCTTCCTTAGCAGCAAGAAAGGTTTTAAGACTTGTCTTAATATTATTAAAATCAAGTTCTGTTGATGAAATTGTAGTAGTCATGTTATCTTAACCTCGAAACGACTGAAGTGAGTGTGACGACTTCTTCTGTACTTACTACCTTAAAGGTAACTGTCACATTTATTGTGTTTGTATCTATTCTATCAGATACATCTATGTTTAAGACTTCTGCCCTTGGCTCATAGATGTATATTGCATTATCAATGTTTTGTCTAATCTGTTGACTTGTTTCGTCATCAGCTAACTCAAAAAGTAAACCTGTTATATCTGCACCAAAGTCATCATTAAAAGGTTTCTCAAGTCTGTTAGTTGCAACTATATTCTTTACTGATTGTTTTACTGCAGCAGCATCCGTCTTCTTATAGATGTCGCCACTCGGACGCTTTGCAAAAGATAAATCTATATCCACATAGTTAATGGTACGAGCAGTAACTAAAGCTGGAGAGTTTGTATCTTTATCCTCAATGGAAAGAACACGAGACATTTAATTTCCTAAAACATTTTCTTTTATTTATAACAATTCTATTAGACTGTTCTTCTTGTTGGCATAAATTTTGGTATATATTCAGCAGCCTCTGTATCAAAGATTGGCTCAACAAACGTATTCAATGATTGTGGATAATTATTAAACATCGTTTGACAAATTTGTTCATATCTAATAGTATAGTTTTTTGGTATTTCTGGTATCTGTACGATAAGTTGCACATTAATATCGCCAGATGGATCATATGAATCATAGTCTAATATAAGTTTATCATATAAACCAACATCTGCTAGCTCACTTGCCAGATCAAATGTGCCTTCTGCATCAATAAAGCCATCTGGTCCATATAATTCATATACGACAGCTCTACCTTTGGTTCTTAGATCAAGTAAACTATTAGGTGTTATTGTTTCGGGTGAAAGACCAGACGGATGTCCTAGCCCATATAGTTCTTTTGCATAATAGCCTTCGATAACTCTTAACTCATGTTCTGCCCACTTAGATGTAATACCCATACATCTCTTGGTGAGTTCCATATGAGCAATATAATTTCTTGCAATGGTTTGTCTTTCAGCAAGGTCTAAGTACACAAAAGGTCCAGTATCAACACCACCAATAAACCTAGATAAAGTAATACCTTGCGATATAGGTGTTAAGTTGCTAATAGTAGTTGCTTCATCAATTCCTTTTGTGAAGTCATTCAGTAGTGTATATGTTTGTTTATTCTGATATGATTTAAATGTCTTAGCCCTACGACTAGGATCAATATTACCAAAGTATTCACTATTAGTTTGAGTTGTTCCTTTGGCTGGTCTTACTCTACCGAACCCCATAAATGGCGCTGAAGTTGCAAATTCAGGAGAAAGAGTACCCTTTCCAACTTGTTCTGTAGTAAATTCACTATTACCAGAGTTGGCTGGATCTCTCATCTTGGATCTTACATCACCTGTAGAAAGTCTTCGCAGTCTCAGAGCATTTCTAAGGAAGTCATCAACATCAATCTTAACTTCCTTTATTCCATTATCACCTTGAGTGAGATAAGAAGTCAGAAGTGCACCCGTGGGTAGAGCAGTAGCTTTTATATCGCGTGCTGTATCATCCACAGTATATTCTGGATTAACACCAACACTTGGTGTGTATGTAGATGGAGCAGCACTTCCATCAGGATAGGATTGATGTAATGATGTACCAGCAGTTGTTGCTGTTCTTGCATTACCTTCTAGGTCACCATATACTACGTTTGTACTAACCGTTTCAGACCATACTGTTTTTTCTGTATGCATATTATAGTTGTACATAATAATATTCTGACCACCGATAGTACCAGTATCACCAAATATTGAGAGTGACTGTGCTGCCATATTAATATCTGGTGCAGATTGTATAAGTTTAGCTTCAGCGGTTTGTTCCATATTACCAGAAGCCGCTTGTATAATATCACCTTCTACTGCAGTCTTGTATGTTCCCTTAACTGCGTTCGTAGTGTTACCTAAGAACGTATTTACTGATGACCCAGCGACAGTCTGAGAAAAGTTACCGGATACTTTATGACCAAAATTACCAAAGACACTTGTTCTACTATTGCCTTCAATATTTTCTTTCTTATCACCTTTGGCATTTACTTTGTAGTTATTACAGTTGACCTCAAAGTCGCCATCTACATTCAGTGTTAGATTACCTTTATATGTAAGTGTACCATCGCCTTCTACTACAACAGTTTGTTCACCGTGAACAACTTCTACCCTTCTAGCACCAGCAACAATAACAATACTACCATCTGGTCTAATATCAATACCATGGGCTGTGTTATGTTTTATAAGAATACGTTCAGCACCTGGTGTATCATTCATTTCAAATACATGGCCACTGACTGTTTCATTAGTATCAGAACTATTATATGCAGTAGAACCTAACGGTGTTAAGTTTATACCAGCACCAACAAAAAGTTGGTGTTGCTGCCCTGCTCTTGATGTTTTATTAGTGGTAGGTTGATTATCATAATCATTGTCTGGATATTCTTTATTAGGATCTGACCAAGCATCTCCTTCTGTACCCTGCCCATCAGTAAAGCCTTGACCAAACCTACGGATTCTATCTTCATATCCATCTCTTGATGTCGTCATATCTTATATTCCTAAAATGGTTGTTTTGCGTAGTAAGCATTAATACTACCAACAGTAATCTTGCCATCTGGTCCACGCCATGGTGGATTCAGTTCGTATGCTCTAGTGCCAGGTTTATATACTTCATAGTCATCACCCCTTCTTGCATATGCAGGAGCGGCTTGCATAATACCTAACTGGCCACCTGGGTAGCTGTTTTGTACTAAGTATCTTTCATACACTTCTAATTGTTGTGCTGCAGTCATATTTCTTATTTCACCAGTTGTATGCCCTAAACCTTCTGCAGTTGATGGAATAAATTGGAAGAGACCTGCTGCATCTGTTTTTGAATTTCTGGCATTAAGAATATAATTACTCTCACCTTTTATAACTCTATATAGTTCTTCTCTTGTTAATCCAGGGAACCTAACCATCATTGCTATAAGTCTTGCAGTAAATTCAGGATCATTATCAAGTATTTCAGCAGACAGTCTGACTTGCCGTGGTTTACTTTCTAATGCTGCTAAACCAACTGCAACAAGATCACCAGAATTTCTTCTATTAAAGTTTGCAAGTATATATTGTGGTACACTAAATCCAGGGTCCAATGCATTATGATCAACATCACTGTGACCAAAGGCTTCGCCACTTGGCCATACATCATAGAAGGATCTTATAAACATCTTAAATGATTTCATTTGCTGTGAAGTAAAACTATTTGAAGAAAGATGTTTTCGTGGATTAGGTGTTCTTGGTAAACAATCATAGCCACCAACAATACAAATGCCAATAGATTCAGCATCATTATTACCAGCTTTTGCATGATAACCTTGTCTGCCTATAGGTCTACCTCTTTGTAATCTACCATCACGTCTAATAACATAATGGTAACCAATGCCACCATCACCAGGTGTATCAAGGTGCCAGTCGTTTATTTCTTCTGAACCAATGTCTTGTCCATTATATGTTTCGGACCAGTGTACAATTACTTTTTTAATAAGCCTACTTGTATTTCTCATCTCAGAAATCAATTCTTCAGGACCATCACAGTAAGTAAACATACCTTCAGTTGATTTACCACCAGTCCATGTAGATTCGTTATCACCAATTCTTACAGGAGGTAAAACACTACGTTTGATTTGTGAGTCTTCTTTTACCGCAACTGCTGGATCTAAATTAAGACTATTAATTGTTTTTTCTACAACTTCAACTTCTAGTTCTGTATTATCTGTTATAAGTGTAACAGCTTCTTTCTTTTTATCATTAGTGACTAGACCAATAACTTCCTCTTTGTCTACCTTTGTACCAGACAATAAGCTATCTAATGCCCTATCTGATTCAGAATTAATTTTTCTAATAAGATTAGTGAATAGATCACCACCAAAGAAGCCTAATAGATTAGTAAAACTTACAGTAAATCTAAGAGAAGCTGAACCAAAACCAGTTGAAAAGGAGATACCCTTATTGATAGTATCGTCTATTTTACCAATAGCTCCAGCTGCACGTGCTGGTGCCAAGTTTTGTAATACACCTGTTACATCATTAGCTGTTACTGAGGCAGTTAGTTTCAGAGCACGAGCAACAGCTTCTGGAGCACCTGAACCAATAGTTAGTTTTAGTTTACCATTTGATGGTGCTGTACCAGTAATTTTTTCTAAATCTGTTGAAGCACTTGAAACATCACCAATAAGTTTATCAGCTAATCCTGGGACATCTCCTGTAATCTCTACAATAGCATCTACTGCATCACCTAGTTCTTGGTTTGGTATATCTGTTGCTTGTGATAAAGCCTTTATGCCATCTACAACTGTTTCAGCCTCTGTGAGTGTAGTTTGGAATTGTGCTATTACTTGATCAGCTGCTGGTTGTGCTTTTACAAGAATGTCACCTATGTTAGAGTTTTTTGTAATACTACCTAACTGGGCATTAAGGATTCCTAGATCAACTGCCATTATATGTCTCCAAAGTTTGTCTTGCAAATGTTCTGCGTGAAGGTTTATCAGCTGCGGCTGCATTCGGTCTCTCGTAGTTATCGCAGAAGAAATCTGTAGCTTGATTAATGTTAGTCATCGCAAGAAATTCATTGTAACGATAGAAACGTGGAGCTATAGATGAAAAGTCATGTATAAAGAATTGTAACTGTGTACTGAGATTACTAATATGTAGATTTCTTTCAGCAGCAAATTCTTCAAGTTGTTGTAGTCTTCCAGCATCTGGATTCCATTGAGCAATACCATATGAAAACTCACCTACAGCTTCTGACACAACGTGTGTTCTCATACCTGATTCTTTTAGAAAGTTTCCTATAACAGCAGAAGCGGTTATTGGTGTAAAGGTACCCATTGAAATAAGAAAGTTATATGCTTTTTGTGTATTAGAATTACCAGATAGTGCAACATCAGATACAGTCCATGGTCGAAGTTTTGGTCTAGTACCAATATTAGGTACTGATGGATCACTTACTGCTTGAGATGAACTGCTTGGTTGACTTCTTTCTATCTTAGGTATTGAACCTACAACGCAAGGCTGTTGGGAGTTTTTACCATCCAGAAAGACACCCATCACTATCGCACCTGGTAGTAAACGCATCTGTCTACCCACACCTGATACACCACCTTCAGTAGATGGTATAGTAACAGAAGCCCAAGGTAGTGCTGCATCGGGTACTTCATTCTTATCTTCATTATGAATACCATAAATTCTAACCTTGACTCTGCCTACCCTATAAGGATCTGCAGTATCAACAACAATTCCGGTCCACCATCTAAGGTCGTCTCCATAGAAATCAGTAATCATACTTTCACCACTTTCAATGATAGGTCATGTTTCTCGTCATAGAAATTGTGTTTTGCTTCTACAATAAGATACTCTCCTGATTGTTTCTTATCACGAACCATCTTACCATCTTTCATCTGCAATACCACAATATTTATTTTATGACCAATTGTTCTTATATTATTAGCCATAAAACCATGAGCATTTACACTAATCTGTAGGGTGCCTGTTTGTACTGCCGTGATAATAGCTCTACGCACTACCTTTGTAACAAGTCTATTTAGATCATCTTCGTCATATCCATAACTGTTACCGAATGTCATACTAGGTGTTTGTATATCAAATGTAAAGGCTGACTCATAGTCATCTATAAATTTGTTGTCTATGGTAACCCATTTATTGTATAGATTGCCATCATAATAATCTTTTACTCTTACTTGTGGATCGTTATTCTTTTCGTTGAATGTAAGATCAAGAACCTCATACCTTTGCCCTACAGCACCCTTTATAACGGAAGAAAGAGTAGTACCACCAGCATTACCTGCTAGATATTCAATAGAACGTATTGCTTCATTAGCATTCTCTTGATGTGCAGTAGGTCCGCTATGTGTATATGTATTGTTATTCAAGTCTGACGGATGTGACCTTGCATTCATCATCTCACTTAATGATTTAAACTGTAGGTTCTCGCTGTTGAGTGTAGAATATAAATAATATGGAAAGCCATCTTTATCTGTTGCTCTATAGCCTATCCATTTCATTGCACCAAGAGGTGTTAAATAAGGTGTGATTACAGACATAACAGACTGTACTGGTTCTAAAGTAACATCAACTTTCTTTGCTAAGTAGCCACTGGCAATTCTTCTTATAATCTGTAATGGTGTTCCGACAAAACTTTTAGATATTTTTTCAATCTTACCTCTAAACATATGTGGCTCTTGTAACTCAAACACATACGATATTGTAGAATCGTTTACAACTTCTTTAGATAAAACAGAAGTAAGCATAAATTCTCTTCGAATAGGTGTAACATTCTTTTCACCTACAATTATGTTCATATCAATTCTAATTTTTTCAACACCAGTAATCTGTAACTGTGCAAATATGTTTTCGGTATCTACTACTAAAATTCTACCAACAATACCTTCTCTGCCTAAACTCTCAAAAAAATGTAGGTTAGCGATTACTGCTGTAATATCAACCACAGTATTATTACTATACTCATCTTTTGTAATAAATTTTACAGTATTATAACCATACTGAGTTTGTGTAATACCAGCCATTGGTTAACCTTTAATGATTGATTCAAATTGAGATGCAACTTCTTGTACGACTTTAGCATTTAATACTACGATTTCAGATTGATTTTCATTGAACCTAATAAGTCTATCCAGATATGAAACAGCACTGTACCCTGCAGGTATTGATTGTGTATGAGGATCTATATCTACCCACTCGCCATCTGCATTCTCGTAGTGGTGTACTGCAGTATATTGGGGTCCGTCTCCCGAACATATAAGTGTTTGTGTTTCACCACCCTCACCTGTATTTACACTCTCGCCAACATTAAAGTTATTTTCCCCACCTGTATCTACTACTAATTGTCCTAAATCAAGTAACACTTCTTTAATCATACCACCAACACCAGAGATTGATCCAGTAACAACTTGACCAATCTTAAAGTTTGTATTGCCAATGTTAGTAGCTGTAGTGAGCATACGATATGGATAGTTTTTCTTTGCTGTTTCAAACAACGTATTCTGATCTAATGGCCAACCACCTTCTCGTAGCTTTTGATTGAGAAGAAAGAATGTCCAATAGTAATCGGTTGTACCATATAGTTTATATGATAGTGTATCTGGTCTATCGCCCTGCGGTACAGTATATTTCTCATAGAATGTTACATCATCAGAAATATTACCTAGTAAATCTGCGTATGTATTTAATACTTGAAAGAGAACACCTGACTCATTATCACCAAAGTTATAAACAGTTTTATTTAAGTTTTTAAAAAACATTAGTAACCTCCTCTGACTACATCATCTTTGTTAAGAGGTCTTGATTCTGTAAATGTAAGTGAGACATCAACATCTGTAAATCCACCATCTTCATGGAAACCCATACCACTTGTGTTATATGTTACATTAATATCTCTTAAATAAGATGGGAGTATTCTGGTAAAGACTTCTGAATTATTATAGAACATCTTAATCTCAAACGGATCAGGAAATCTATAACCAAGACTGATTGCATCTGCACCAATCTCATCAGGGTACATAACTGTACGGAATCTTTTAATGATTGCTTCGATTTGTTTAACTTCTGTTGCACTATTAGGTATCATTTTAAATTGGAATGCAAAACTACGAACCGGAACAGATTGGAATTGTGTTCTTGTATTAGGGTTCATTGCTACACGTGTAGCTGCACCTAAGGCAGCATTTGTTTTTTCAAAACTTGAAAATCTATTTGCAACTCTTACTGCAGCAACAGCACCAGCTTCATCTGCCATACCTTTTACCATACCATCAATCAAACCCTTTGAGCTGGTCTTAAATGCATCAAAGGCAGCTTTACCAACAGTTGATCCTGATTCAACAGAACCTTGGACACTTGCACCAATAGCACCGAGATTAGTTGTATCACTATATGAAATACCATCACGGAAGTTAATGTTTGGCGGAAGATATAATTGTATCTTTGGTGTATCAGGGCTAGTTGCTGTATTGCCTGCTCTTGGTGTTCTTTTTACGGTTTGTAGTGCTACCGCTTTGTTAGTAGTAGTAGCAACATCAATAGCACCTCTATTTGTCTCGGCAAGTTGATCTAATCCAGTTAATTCATTAGCGCCAGTACCAATACCTTGAGCACGTGAATCAAATGAAATTTTTTCATTAGTCTCTTTATCAACAACAATTTGCTCACCTAAGGCAAATAATCTGCCTGCATTGAGAGCTGTTATCTTAATTTGTTCAAAGGTTATCTTTCCTGGATATTCTTTCGGATCATTACCTAGTGGAAATGCTAAAAGAAAGGATGATGGTGAACGGCTGTTAGTCATTGTAAATACCTAATAAATAGAGTAGAAGTTTTCATTATTATTTATAAGGTAAATTATGGCATACTCTGGTAAATATAAACCAAAAAACCCAGCAAAGTATAAAGGTGATCATACAAAAGTAATCTACAGATCCATGTGGGAAAGACATTGCTTTAAATGGTGTGACGAGAACCCTATGGTTAAGAACTGGTCTAGTGAAGAGGTAGTAATACCATACTTCTATGAAGTTGATAAGAAGTATCATAGGTACTTTATGGATCTAAAGATAACATGGAAGACTGGTAAGGTTGATCTAATTGAGATTAAACCAGAAAAAGAAACCAAACCACCAGAATTTAAAGGTAGAAAGACCAAAAGGTATATTACCGAGGGTATGACCTATGTAAAGAATATGAACAAGTGGAGTGCTGCCCAGACGTTCGCAGCAGATCGTGGGTGGGGTTTTCAGATTTGGACAGAGAACACTTTAGAATCCATGGGCATAAAGCCTAAATCTACTAAGAAACTAAAACCATATTCACGCAAGAAGAAAAAGTGATATAAATAACATTATGAGTAAACTATTCCAAAACCTAGAAATCGAAGCATTTAAAGCTGGCATTACACCAAGGACAGATCAGTCTCGTGAGTGGTTTCGTCAACGTGCAAGAAACATTCGTAGGGTTAATCGCGAACAGCTGATGAAAAGTAATGAGGTAATACAAGGTAGTAAAAGTGTTATTGGTAACATGTATATGTTCTTCTATGATCCAAAGCATAAAGATACACTACCATACTACGATCAGTTCCCTCTTGTCTTTATTGTTGGTGATGCCAAGGGTGGTTTTACTGGTTTAAATCTACATTATTTGCCACCAACACTACGAGCTAAATTACTAGGATCATTAATTGATCTAAAATCTAATGATAAGTATAATGCATCTACCAAGTTAAGACTTAGTTATGATGTTTTAAATAACTCATCTAAGCATTCACTCTTTAAGCCTTGCTTTAAACAATATCTTACATCTCAAGTCCGGTCTCAATTCTCTATGGTACCAGCAGCTGAATGGGAGATCGCCACATTCTTACCTATGGCTCAATGGAAGAAATCATCAAGTACACAAGTTTATAGAGATTCAAGGAAAATGGTATGAGCTATAACGTAGAACAATTAAAATCTCTTATATCACGAAAAGGCGGTATAGCTCAAGCTAATATGTGGAAGGTACATCTACCTCCATTGCCTGGTGTACAAAGCTCTCGTGAGTTAAATGTTTTATGTAAAGATGTACAACTTCCAGGCAGACAGATTATAACACAAGAGCGTGTTATCGGTATGAAGCCTAAGAAAGTTGCCTATGCATATGGTGAGGAAGATGTTGCTATGACATTCTTACTCTTAAATGATTATGGCATAAAAGAATACTTTGAAGCATGGCAGAAAATGATTATTAATTTTGACACACAAGGCATTAAATACAAAGATGATTATTGTAGAGATATTATGATCACACAGCTTGCCAAAAGAAAAAAAGATGGTATAGATATTAACTTCAACATTGATCTAAGTGCTAATTCGCTTGCCGAGATGTTTGATCTAAGTATCAGAACCGATATAGAAATTTATAAATGTAGACTGAGACGAGCATTCCCAACAACTATGAATGCTTTACAACTTAACAATGAGCAAAACGGATTGCTTGAACTAAACGTCCAGATGTCTTACGACAACTGGGAATCTATTTAATGGAGTAAATAATGGCACTACCTAAACTAAATGATCAACCTAAGTTTGATCTTATTATCCCTTCGACAAAGAAGACAGAACGATTTAGACCCTTTCTTGTGAAAGAAGAAAAGGTTCTCTTAATTGCACTTGAGACAAATGATGAAAGAGAAATGTTATCTGCTATTGCAGAAACTATTGAAACATGTTCGATGGGTAAGATTGACAAGAATAATCTTACATCTTTTGATATTGAATATTTGTTTACTCAACTCAGAGGTAAGTCAGTTGGTGAAACAATTCAAATCAATGCTATCTGTGAACACTGTGAGGGTAAAACAGAATATAAATTAAATGTTGATAATATTGTTATGGAAGGTGGAGATGTTCCAAATATGGTACCACTTACAGATGATATTTCAATTGAATTAGAATACCCTTCATACCAAACAATTAAAGCAGAAACTAATTCAGAACAAACAGAATCAGAAGTTGCATTTGCTATGATGAGATCATGTGTTAAGGCTGTTCTTACCGAAGATTCAAGAACAGAAATGAAAGACGAAAGTCAAGCTGACGTGGATGCCTTTATTGACTCTATGAATAGTGAACAGTTTACTAAGATTAGAGAATATGTTGAAGGTGTTCCTACCATGAAACATACTATGAATTGGACTTGTGATAGTTGTAATAAAGACAATGAAAGAATTTTATCAGGGATACAAGCTTTTTTCTCATAGGTCTGTCTCATAATAGTCTTGTTGCATACTACCAAACAAACTTTGCCCTAATGCAGCATCACAAATATAGTTTGACAGAGATAGACCAAATGATACCATGGGAAAGAGAAGTTTATTTGGGAATGCTGACTAATTGGTTAAAAGAACAAAAACAAGAAGCGGAACGGAATAAGTAAAATGGCATCATCGCTCAATGATCTAGCAAAAGAAGTCCGAGGCTCACGTGTAGCCACGGAACGTGTAGCTGACAGTTTTGAAAAATGGTTTAAGACTCAAGAACGTAGTAGGCTTGATCAGTTAGAAAAAGATAGAGAAGCCAAGAAAACAGCATATCAGGCTAAAGCAGAGTCGACACCAGCTGCAGAACCACAAGAGAAAAAACAAAATAGTTTACTTAAAGGTCTTGCAAGCCCATTAGCTGGTTTTGGTGTAGGTGCTGCAGCCAAAGGTCTTGGAGTTATGGGTGCTGGCATTGGTGCATTCTTCTTAGGTATGGCTGGAGCTGAGGCTATCATGGGCAAGTTTGCTGCAGATAGTGGCGGCGAGAATATAAAAAACTTGATGATTAATACAGCCGAGGGTCTTAAAGCCTTTGCTGCACCAGAGATGTTAAAGTTTGGTGCTTTGTTAGCTGGTGGTGCATTATTCGGTGCTGTTGCTGGACCTAGAAGGACTGGATATGCAGCTATTGGTATGGGTGCTATGGGTTTTGGTCTAGGTGCTTTTCTTACAGGCTTTAGTGTAGCAGACTTTGCAATAGAAAAGACTGGATCTAATGGTGCTAACTTACCAATTATTGCTAAAAATATCTATGATACAATCTCTATCTTTACAAAGGATAATGTTGGGCTTGCTCTTGGAGGTTTAGTTGGAGCCGGTGGTCTTCTAGGCGCTGCAGTAGGTGGTGGTAGACGTGGTGCTTTAGGTCTAGTAAGAGGCGCCAGTGGAATGATTGGCTCTAATATGGTTACCTTTGGTATTGGTGCTGCACTTGGTTCTTTCTTCGCTGGCTTTGCTGCAGTTGATTCAGGAACAGAAAAGATAGGCGACGGCAGCACAATTAAGAAAGTGGCAGAGAATTTAAAAGGAACCCTTGAAGTATTTAAAGATATGACATGGATCACACCTCTCATAGCCGCTGGTGGGATCTTAGGTGCTGTTGCTGGTGGAACTGGTGGTGGATTATTGGCTGCTGGTGGAGCTGTCGTAGGTGCTAATATGGTAACCTTTGGTATTGGTGCTGCAATTGGTGCATTCTTTGCTGGCTTTGCGGCTGTAGATGGCGTTACCGCATATCTAACTGGAGATTCCAATGGTGAGGGTTTAAGAGCCACTGCTAAAAGTATGGCTGCATCACTAACAGAGTTAGGTGAGATTAATGCCGAAAAGGTTACTGCTGCTGCTGGTGCTATTAGTGCCATGGGCGGTGCTATGTTTAAGTTTTTTGGAGCCCAAGGTCTAGGTACTGTTACCAGTCTAGGTGACGCAGGTCTTACTGCACTTAAAAATGTATGGAATTGGATTACAGGTAAAGAAGAAACCACAGAAGCCACAGGACCAATAGCAAACATTTTAAAAGCAATGGCTCCTCTTGAATCATTAAACGAGAACACTATTACAAATGCCAATACATTAAGTGAAGCCCTTGATAAATTATTTACATCATTTAGCAATATTGCGTCAATTGGATCTGTAGGCAATTTTGGAAAAAATATGGCTTCAATGGTTAATGATTTAGGTTTTGTGCTTAATGTTTTACCTGCTCTTATTAATGGTGGTAAAGTTATGGATGGTACACAAAACTGGTTATCAGGTATCCTTGGTACTGATAGAGGTGTTGTTGCTGACTTTGGTGGAGGTCTTAAAAATCTTAAAGCTGAAGATTTAAAAACACTTAAGGAAGGTGTCGATGGTTTATATAAGGCATTAGGTGTACAAGTACCACCAGTACCAACAGCTGAGCCTATATCAGATGTAGAAAAACAATTAGAACCAGCTATGAAAACATTAGACGCAGTAGTAAGCGAAATAAGAGAAAAACGAGCTCAAGCAGGCGCTAATATTGTTGATGCATCTTCAGTAGTTACAAACATAGAAGGCGCTAAACAGATAAACATTCAGAATGAAAAAGGTTCTTCTGTAGCCACTGCAGATGAAGCAATTGGTTGGTCAAATGAATACCAACGATTCATGTAAAAAAGGGAGCCGAAGCTCCCTTTCTCATAATAACAATGGTCTTAGTTATTAACCTTCAGCTGCAAGTTTAGCAAAGTAGGACATAGTGTCATCATTGTCTTCCGACATCTCTGCAGCTGTAGTAGGAGCAATAGTTTCTGAAGGAGAAGTTGCTTCCATACTAGCCATGACTGGTGCTGGTTCTGCGGTATCCAAGGAGACTGCCGCTGCTGTAGTCATGGTTTGATTACCAAGAACACGATCAAGTTTGGTTTTTAGCTCATCGTATGTCTTATAGTTCTTAGCATCAGTAAACTCAGTTAGATCATGCATAGAGTTGTAGTAACCCTCCAGCTCGTCATCATCTTGAGATAGAGCAGTACCTGAGGCAAACTCTGACTTATCATAATTACGATAGCCTTCTACTTGACGGATCTTGAGTTTAAAGTTTGCACCAGCCCAGAAATCAAATGGGTTGATAGGATCTTCATCCTGAAATTGTGGTTGCATTACATCCATGATCTTATCAAAGATTTTCTTACCGAACTGATAAAGCATTACTTTACCCTCGTTCTGAGGGTTAGCTGGATCAGATACAACAAGTGCATTAACCACATAGTGTAAACGCCGTTTCTGTCTACGAACAGTATCTTTGTTCGCTTCGATACCAGTGTTCCACAGCTCTGAGTTATGCTCAGAGACAGGGTCTTGTTGGCCAATTGAAGTCAAAGACTTTTCAATATACCATTGACCTGTAGGGCCCTTGAACCCATGATCCCAATAACGGACCCATGGTAGTTCGGCTCCCTCTGCTGCCGGTAAAAAACGGAGAATAGCAAAACCATTTCCTGCTTTATCCACAGTGGGCTTCCACAGACGATCATCTCCATATGATTTCTTTTCATTACCACCACCAGCACTTTCTGCTGCTTGGATAAGTTTGGAGATGTTTGATTTATTACGTTTTAGATTTGCAAAAGACATTTATATTTCCTTTATATTTGCTGAAGTGTACTGTAATATCATAACATAAATTAGGCAGAATGTAAACCCTTAATCTTCAAAGATTAACATATTCTGCCGAGGTAAGAAGTTCAAATTCATAGCTTCTGCCTCTACTTTCTCAACGATAACACCGTTGAGAAATTTCTTAACATCCTCTGGTTCAATATTGTTCTTATCACAGATAAGAAGTATTGCTTCCATATAGGATATTTTTTTCTTGAATACGGCTTTCTCAACAAGAGTTGAGAAGCCAGATTTATTTAGGAAGTTTGGTTTATCAGGCACTGGCATAGACAGTGTTTTCTCCGAGATAGATTGTTCCAATATCATTATAAAATACTCCATGAGTTCGCTTGATCATACCATCTTTATCAAAGGATGGCTTAATGCAACGATATTTAATTTTATGTTCTCCATGCTCACCATAGAACATATCAACAAATACTCCGTCACGTAAAAACTTTTCCAAGTTACTGACGTACTTCTGACGATTGGCCAATTTACTCTCAGCACCTTTTACATTCTTACGAACTTCTTGTCGTGCTGATGCAACCAACTCTTTTTGAGTTTTAATCCATTTCTGGACCTTACGGAAGTAAAAGATGTCATCTTCACTACGATTTAATACACTCTCATGAATGTTCTTAAAGGTAGGCGGATTAGCTGCCATACGTTTCTCACGTGCTTCTGCTAATCTTGCAATAGCTGCTGCTTTATTCTCGGCAGACATTGGTTTACGAGCTTTCTTAAACTTCTTACGCTTTACTTCTTTAACCATAACAAATCTCCTTCATTTGATATAAGTATTATAACACATCCAATTACAGATGTAAAGCATTATTTTCGTTATTTTTTATTTTTTTTCGTCGAGAAGGATAATTTCAATCTCTTCACCGTCATCAATGTAACGATGTTTTATATATCCTTGCTCGCAGAGATATGTGATTGTGTCGCCGACTATAACATCTCGTTCGCCAACTCCCCATAGCTTTCCAATCATATAACCAATGAAAGCAGAGCCACCAAAGAATAACCAGTTTATAACTACGGGATCAATCCACATATAATTCTCCTTTAGTGTTATTTATACACAGTCAAATGAGACTACATTCTCAACACGGAAAGAGCGCCAGCCCTCAGCATTAATATCATAGACAGGAAGAACCTCTTCATTAATATTACGAACCTTTTTCTGTGTGATAGGTTCATCTTTAGTTGCAGCAGGAATAATATCCTCTCGGAGAGTACACTGCATATCACGTTCGTCACCATTTACCTTTTTAAAGACAACACGGCAAGTGCTTGTGCTTAACTGTTCAATCATTTCACTTCTAGTAATCATACGTTTTTCCTTTCTATAACATATGCGCCTTCCGGCAGAGTCCATGCTTGCATTAACTTATAGTACATACCTGCATTCATGGCAATTAAATCAAATCTGTGTCGGTAATCATTCCACTGACGAATATATACTCTATCATCCCACATCAGAATACCAACATCTTCAAGTTCGCCTTCCTCATCTAGGATAGTAATGATAGTTTCGTCTTCCTCATGTTCTATCGTAAACATTAACGGCGCATATTTGCTATAGCAACAGCATCCTCTTTACGAGTAATAGGAACACCATTAGACTTATGCATCTGACCAATACCGATAATATAATCACCAGTATATTGTGTGGCATCTTTCTTAGTGCCATTACCAGCAACCTTATCAGAAGTCATTCTAGGACCAGTGTTATAATTTGGAATAGAATTACCAGCATCAGCCTTAACTTTACCAACACCCATCTTTTTTAGAAAGGCTTCATGGTCAGCTGCACGTTGTTTCCAACCTGGTGCTTTTTTCTTCTTAGATTTACCATGGACCTGAACGCCCTGTATCATATGCATACTCATATAAATCTCCAAACTATTTAAAGTAGCGCCTGAGAAACAACTACAAGGAAGTGTACTTTTAGGCAATAACCCTTTGATAGAAAGAATGCCCTCCGTACCAGACGCTAGTTAAAATAGTTTTCGTGGGAGAGGCTTACTGCAGAACCTCTCCCCTTATCTGCATTATCGTTAGCAGCCAACGTCTGGGTTTCTATTCGGTACCAGCTGTCTATACCCACCTATCAGAACTTGTACATGCTTGATAGGTTTTTCGATAACAATTAACTAAACTAAATTAATCCCAATCGTTATCGAATTTCGTTGTGTGATACAATGTCTCGCCATAATACTCAGCAGCATACTTAGAAGCATCAGTCCACTGATAAATGTTGTGGGTTTCTTTAGGAGCTTCCACAGACTTACGCTTAGGCTTGATATTAGTATGCTTTACATTTTGCATAGTGCGAGCAGAGTTGGCTTTGATCTTAGCCATTTTGTTACGGCGATCACCAATCTTTTTAATTAGGGCCAAACGATCTGCTTTTTGAGTTGCTGTCATAGTCATATGTAATCTCCAATGTTGTTTCTTTAAGTAGTATAGCATATAAGAAAGGCGATGTAAAGTATTATTATCGCCTTTTTAAAAGTTTTTTATACTTGAGGTCTAAAATTGTTAGACATAGTTTCTTCTTGCAACTCTGCACGAATTTCAAGAGCGATTTTATCGAAGTCTTTATAGAAGCCTTCTGTGCTTGCATAAAACTTAAAGCACTCGTGGTAAGCATCAGCATCTACAAAATTCCAGATGATCTTACCATCGATATCTAAATTTTCTGGGTTAACGATTGCGTTACGGATTGAGTTATTTAATGCTGTGATAATCTTTGACATAATGTAGTTCCTTAATTATTGTTTCTATAACTCTTATAACACATCTAATACCAGATGTAAACAACTAATTTAACTTTTTTTAAATTAATTTCAAAAACAGCAAAAGTGTTACAATAATGTTACACATAGGATAGAAGCACATCCTCTAACCATTCGACATCATCTTTATTACACTGGAACAAGATACCGATACCACCGGCATTTATCCACTCATTGATATTACTAGGCTTATCATCAATTAAGACATTAGGCTTACCAGTAATACGATCAATAGCCCAGAGATGTTTCTCATGGGTAAAGATAAGTTTTTCAAGATCATGTGGCATACAGCCAGTATCTTCTAACCATTTACGCTTCCAATAAGCAGAGTTATATTCATCGCCTCTGAGAGGTGAAGAACAGATACCCCAATCTCCATCTGAGAGACTTTCGACAAGAGCAACTATTTGACCAGTTTCTGGAAATGGTTCTATCTGATAAAAGAAATCAGTACAAGCAATATCTGCCAATGTCTTGGTGATATTCTTAATTGATTTCCAATGATCAACATTATAGTTGTCTTCAAGTTTACCAAAAAAGTCTGCAATGACTCCATCCATATCTAAATATACTGTCATATTATATCTCCTTCATAGTTATTTGAGAAAACTGATTAGTATCACGTAAACGAGCAAAGTATTCTTTAGCATGTCTGTGACTCAGACCAGAAGCGAATTCAACCATTGTGGCTTTACCATCAATATGGTGGTAAGCCTTGACAATCCAATTGTCTGTTGACATTGATTTTTTAAGTGTTTTAAAATCTAACATATTATATTCCTTAATTATTGTTTCTATAACTCTTATAACACATCCAAACACAGATGTAAACCCCTAAATGCAAAAAAAGTGCAAATAAATGCACTTTCTTCTATTCTGTTACATATATGTTACACTAATTAGATAGTGGATTATCCAATGCTTCTTGTAGTTGAGTACGCATTCTTTCTTCTAAATTAGATTGATCCAGCTCTATTCTTTCTTCTGTAGCTCTCATAGTGTCTCGTACATCTTTTTCTGTCTCTCGTATAACAGATTCGACTTCACGAATTGATTTAGTAACACTATTCTGTACAGTATTCATCTCAGTACGAACACCTTCTAGTGTAGTACCAATATCAGATTGAGTTGTTTTAATTCTTGCTTCTGATAGACTTAGCTCACTTGCGATCTTGTCTCTCAAGTTAGCCATTACATCTTGGTTATCTTTAAGTGTAAGGCGGAACCTTTCTTCAAAGGCATCTATCTTTGCATATATTTCTGTACGCAATGAACGCACTTTACTCTCTGATGTTTCTACAGAACCCTCCAGTGACTCGACCAGAGCCTCTAACCTATCGATGTCGGCTTTTAAATCCTGTTTAATGTCTTGAGTGTAACCAATAGCATCTTCCAACTTCTGAACTTGTAACGCATTAGCTGCATTAATTTCATCAATGTCAATCTCTTGGATAATCTCTTTCATATCCATATAATCTTTATAGATTTCAAAGCCACCCCAGGCACCACCGCCTAAGGTTGAGAGTGCTGTAAGAATTGCAAACATCTTACCGCCTCTAAAAGTTGTACCCGCAAATTCAAACTCTGCCATTTTAATCCTCGAATGTTAGTTCTTTAAGTTGCTGTAACTCTTTCTCGAGTTTCATAACTTCTAATTGTTTCTTTCTTAATTCCAATTCATATAATCTGTTACAATCAATTCTTGATTTAGTTCTCTTACCAAGTGGTATTGTTATTCTAGCAAATACACCTACATCAGTTTGTTGACCTACAGTAAAATCTCTTTGAGGATCATAATACTCTTTATCAATAATACCAGTTACACCAAACTCTAAGTTTGTTGCTGATCCAATTGCATTAGTACAATCTAGTTCACCGGCTCTAAACTTGTCCGATTGATAATTACCACCAGATCCTGGCAATTGTAAGTTTAATGATGATGAATCAGCGTGTGCTGAAACTCCAATCATAATAAACAATAGTGTTAGTATTCTCATATGTCATCTCACTTTACTCTCGAACAAATCCTTGATTTAATTCCTGTCGATTGCACATCTTGTTTCAATTGCTTAGAAGTGGTACAGATATAAGTTACCTTGTCACAATCAGCATCTCTTACATACAACTCAAAAGATTTATGTTCCAGATACCCTATCTTCATAACTTTCTCTGGTGCTGCAAATGGTACTGATTTCCATTCATCATCATACACATTTATTTCGTAATAACTTGCATCACTTCGTCTATTCCACATCTTCATTTTTATAACTGATACACCTTCAACATAAGCTGGTTCTATCTCAGGATAGGTTGGTGTCAGTTCATGAGCTGCGGCACTATTAGCAAATAGTATTAGTGCCGCAGCGAATTTATATTTCATCATCTTAATATTCTACCTTCGTACAGTTTTACGGACACCCACCTAGCCTTCTACACGTCATACTGCCGCTGGAGCTACTGGATGAACTACTGCCACCATTTCAATCTGCGATACACTCAGCAACTACGTTAGCTTTGTATTCGCCACCTGGTAGTGATTTACCAACACCATACTTAGCTTCTGACTCAACTGAGAACCATGTAGATCCTGCAAGTGTTAAATCAAACTCTGTTACGTTGTCGTACTCTACTTTAGCTGCTTCATAAGCAGACATACCTGATACAGAATGGCTCTTAACTGTTGTTTCTCCATCCCAGTTTACTCCATCTGAAAGATTAGGTGCTGTTGAGAATGAGTTAGGCCAAGAAATCTTAGCTTTATATTTGTCAGCAACTGTAACATCATAACGGACTACTGGATCTATACCACCGTCAGCTGTTTTAGTGCTTAGTTCATCAGGTGTAGGGTTACCATACACACCAGATGTGTCTGTGAAAATTGAACATTTAGATGATACGTTGCCAGTAATTGGTGTGTTGTTAGCTTGAGCAATTGCCCCTACTGAACACACAACACCGATAGCACCTAAAGTTAGTGTTTGTTTGAACATAAGTTACTCCTGTTGTTCTTTATTATATTGCGACCGAACCATTGACTGATGTTTTGTATCAGTCGCAAAGCTCCGCATCGCACGAGGGTTGTCAGGTATATCTGTACTTTCAAATTGTAACACATCGTTATATTCACCACCTGGTATTGTTATTATATAGTAAGGCTCAATTTTTGGCACTTGTGCCAGAGCTGCCAATATAGAAGCTTGTTCTGTAGTATTAACCATTTCATCAATTGAACTTTCTGCTCCCATTCTTTTTTCAAAGTTAGCTTCTTCCTCTTCAGGTTCTTCTACTTCGATTTCTTCTTTAGTTTCTACTTCCTCATCTAATGATAAGTTAGCTTGTACCCATTCATCATAAAAAGGATCGTCTGCTGTAGGCTCTTCCATAGTATTTAGATAATTTAGAAGCGCATCATCAAATCCAGGGCATTGAGGATCAGCTAATGGTGTTAGATAACACTTCTGAAGCTCTTCATCAATGACTTGTCTGTAATTATAAACCATAAAAGGATCTTCAATCTGACCATCGCCTTCTACAGACATTGATCCATTACCCCATCTTGAGGAATCTATATACGGAAATCTAAAATATTTCTGTACTGTACCTCCAGGAATTCCATCCCAATCATCTACTTCTTCAAA